>Ga0256407_10006133_pt1 | contig 18757 bp, 13 predicted proteins | sample RumenRJG_04DNA_FD_193489 | JGI IMG/M metagenome (GOLD analysis project Ga0256407, IMG submission 193489) | Bovine rumen microbial communities from Lethbridge, Alberta, Canada - RJG_04 | ecosystem: Host-associated > Mammals > Digestive system > Stomach > Rumen | place: Canada: Alberta...
AATAATTGTTTGTTTTTAATATCATAACTTTCATAAATTAATTTTTGCTTTAATTTATTTTTCGCTATTCTATCATTTAAAGGGAAAATTTTGGTCTTATTTACTTTCATTCTTTTTATAAAAAATATTAAAAATCAAAGAATAAGAAAGAATATAATAAAAATTTAATATTAAATTATAAATTTATTATTTTTTTTAATAGATTTTTTATTCAAAACATATAATAGAGTAAAAAAATTAATTTAATAAAATATAAATTTAATTATTTATTTAAATGGATCCAAATGCAGGAGATGAAAAAAAAACAAGCTTACCCCCAAAATTAAAACCTGTTAAACCAGAAGAAAAATTAAAAAATAATGAAATTGGAGTTAAAACAGATATAAAAGGCTTTGATATTAAAAAATTTATAGATAAAATAATTTACCTTCTCATTATTAAAAAACTACCTAATTTAATATTAAAATCAAGAGGAAAAGGAATTCAAAAATTAATATCAATTCAAGATATTTTAAGAAGAAAAGTTTTAGGTTTATATGTAATTCAAAAAACATATTCTACATCATATATAAGTGAAAAAGATAATAATAAAGAAGTAAAATTACCTTGTTTAGATGTTATATTATCAATTGAAGAACCATCAGATAAAACAGAAGGATTTTTTTCACCTTTACCTATTGAAGAATTAGATAAAAATTATATTGATCCAAAAAATCCAATTAATTTTCAATTGACATATAATAATCAAAGAAATAGAGAAAATAATTATAGAGGAAGATATAGAGCTGGTTTTAGAGGAAGAGGAAGAGGAAATTTTATGAGGAATAATAATTATTTCAGAAGAAGAAATCTTAATATAAGAGGTAATAATAATTATTATAATCAAGGAAATAATAATTATGTTCAAAGATATAATAATTATAATCAAAAAAGAAATTATGGACAAAGGAGTTATTATAATAATTATAATCAAAAAAATAGAAGTTTTAGACAGAGAAGATTTATGAATTTTAGAGGGGAATATAATAGAATGAATAATAATAATTTTAGAAGAGAAGATGAGGATTATAGGGGTTTTAAGGGTGGATATAGGAATTATTAACAATTTTAAAAAATAAAATTGAAAAAAAGTTGAAATTTAATTTAAACTTATTAAATCTTATATTTTATTTCTTATTTAAAAAATAAATTATATGTTTTATTACTAATGTATAAATCATTATTTTTCATTATTAAATAATATTTTATTAAAAAATATTAATAAAAATAAAATATTAGCAAAATATAATTCATTATTATTTCTATCAAAGAAAGAACAAAACAAAAAATATATTAAAAAAAATACCTTTTAAAATAATTACAATAAACAAATAAATAATAAATGGGTAATCTCACCCTAAAAAAAAAATACAAATATTTCGTAGTATCAGACATTCATGGTTTCTATGACGAATTCATATCATCACTAAATGAAAAAGGTTTTGACTCAAAAAACCCAGAGCATTACTTAATATCATTAGGAGATGCATTTGATAGAGGTCCAAAAAATTTAGAAGTACTAAAATTCTTAAACAACTTAGAGAGAAAAATATTAATAAGAGGAAATCACGAAGATTTATACCAGCAATTAATAGATAGAAAAGGATCTCCTTTACCAAATGATATAACAAATGGAACAATTGACACTTTTTTACAAATTCAAAATTTAACTTCAGATGACCTTTCAGATATAATTGATGAAAAAAAAGAATTTCCTAAATTAAATCCTGAATGGTTAAAATATATTTCGAATTGTATAAATTATTATGAAACTAAACATTATATTTTTATTCATGGATGGATTCCTATTAATAAAGATGAAACTTATAATAAAAATTGGAGGAAAGCTTCTAAAGATGATTGGGATAAAGCTAGATGGATACCTGGTATTGATATGAGTAAAAAGAAAATTTTTTGCCCTGAGAAAACTATTGTTTGTGGACATTATCATTGTTCTGCTTGGCATATGACTTTTGAAGGAAAGGAAGAATTTGAAGATTTTTCTCCTTATATTTCTGATAAGGTTATTGCTATTGATGGATGTACTTCTAAAAGTAAATTAGTTAATGTTATTGTTTTGGAAGATTAAATATGTTTTTTATTTAAATTTTTATTTTATTTTTTATTTATTTTAGTTTTAATTTATTTTTTTATTAAGGAATTTTTAATTTAATTATATTTGAAAAATTATATTATTATAAATTTTATTTACAAATATTTAAAGTTAAAAAAACACAAAATTTATTTTTGAATTTTCTTCACTCCATTTAACATATTATATACAATTAATTGATTTTTTGATGCTTTATTTTCAATAGGACTTTTTAATTGATTCCTTAAATATATTTGAACATAATTTGAAGGAATATATATTTTACTTGCATTATTATTATTAAAGGATTTTATTTTTTTCATAACTATTGAATTATTTAAATAATTAGGTTTATTATATTTTAATTTTTTATTTTCAACATTTTTAATTATTGCTTTCATATTTATTGTCAATGTAGTTTTGGAAGTTAATTCATTAATTTTTTTATTTTCATTTGAATTACTTTTATAATATACTTCAGAATTATTTTTTTTATTTCTCGATTTTTCAATATTTTTATTAAAATTTTGTTCATTTTGATATCCACCATTAATTAAAATTTGATTATTATTTTCATTTAATTTTTTTTGTTTAGATATTTTTTTCCAAGAAGTAACATCATTTAAAACATTTTTATTTATTCCATTAATAATACCAGAATTAGCTCTATTAATTATTTTTTTTTTATTATGATAATTTTTATAATTATAACATCTATTATTAATTAAACTATTTCCTAAATTAAATTGTTGTACTTTTATACTATATTCTTTTGCTCTTTGTGTTCTACTACTGGAACTTTTATTTTTATTTTTCTTTTTATTTATTGATGGATCAATATTTTTTTTAATATTTGAACAACTTTTTGGAAATTTATCTGGAAAATTTGATAATGATGTTTTATTTATATAATCTGGAATTAATGAAATATTTTTAATATTTCTATTTTTCTTTTTTCTATAATTATAATTATAATTTAATATTGTATTTGGAGGATTATTTTTTGTAATATTTGATTTATTATTTCTTGTTGTTGAAAATGGCTTTTTTATTGAATTAATTGAAGAATCTTTTGTGCGATTTTCATTTGTTTTTTTTATACTATCATTGAGTTTTTTTTTAATTTTTAAATTATTTGATAATTTATTTTTATTTAAAGAAACATCAAAAATATTTGAATCTTGAATTTTTGAAGTTTCATTATTATTATATATTGATGAATTTCCAGTTTTACTTTGATTGATATTTGATGTATTATTTCTTGTTTTTATATTCTAATAATAAGTATTAATATTTATTTTACTTGTTCTGAATATCTAAAGGAATTTGGGATTTGTTGATTATAAATTTTTTCCAAACAATGATATAAATCAATATATCTAAAATGTGCTCCTCCTTCATAAAATTTTTGCTCACTAGTATCTCCGTAATATATTCCTTTATATTCTTCCATTTTGTCTTAAATTTAAATATTAATTAATTAATTTTTATTCTATGAAAAAATATTTTAAGTATTTAATTTATGATATTAATAATAATAAAAAATATCAAATATTTTATTTATATAAATAATAATAATTTTAAACTATTTATATTTAAAATATTTTTAATTTTTTTATTTGATGAATTGGTAATATATATGAGTTATCAATGTTATGCATTTTTTGATATTCAAAATAATTTCTTTTCCTGACTTTAATAGGAGAAATAGGGTTTATTTCTTCTATTTTTAATTCAATAGAATTAATAATGGAATTAAGTTCAAGAACAGGTGACCATTTTTCTTTTTTTAAACAACTTATTTTTAATTTATTTTCTTTATCAAATAAATGTTCTAAATATTGACCTGAAACATAAGTTACATTCGGAGGAACAAAAGGATAATCTTCAAGAAAAATAATTTGAATTTTAAATAAATTTTCAAATTCAATAAACATAATAAAATCTTTTTGATTTTCACATTGAGAATATGGTGATATATTAATTTTAAATCTATTTTTTATTAATCTTTTATTTTTAATTGCATTTAAATCATTTTTTATTCTTGCTTCTGCTTTTGAGATTATATAAGGTTTTTTAATTGTATGATAAATTGAATATATTTTATTTGTTTTTTTCATTAACCTATTTTTCCCTTCAAAATCAATATCCATAATTGAAAATTTTATTTAAAAATAAAAATAGAGTATTATATATTGAAATAAAATTATTAATTTTTTATATAAGAGTTAAAATTAAAATAAATTTAAGAATTTGATTATTATTGTATTATTTATTTTTATACATTTTTTCATATGATTCTCCACTACTATCAGTATCATTATAATAATTATTATTTTGATTATGATGATTAATAGTATATTCTTCTTTAGGTAAAATAGGTTCATATTTTAATGGATTTTTAACTTTATATTTTCCTTCTTCTATTATATTTAAAAGATAGTTATTTTCTTTATTTTCATTTTTTCCATTTTTAAAACAAAATTTTGATGAATGCCTTCCTCCACATTTATAACAAAAAATAGTTTTATAAATATCTTCATTTTTAATATCTTGAAATATTCTCTCATTTAACTTTTTTTTCTTAACTTTATTTTTTTGAATATTATTATCATATTGTAATTTCCTTTTTTCATTTTTAAAATAATTTAAAATTGAATAAAAATTTTCTTTATTAACTCTAAAATTTTTAATAAACCCAATATTATTTTCAAATTTATCTTTATTATCATTATCTTCATCAGAAGAAGAAATAATTGCATTATCAGAATCATAATCACTTATAATAAAAGGTGGATTTTCAAAAGGACAAATAAAATGTTTTTTCCCACAAAAATAACATGAATCATTTAAATAACTTTTATCAATTATTGGATTTATTAAACAATCTTTACTAAAATGTCCATAATTTTCACATCGATCACATTTTGGAATTATATTATTATTTAATGGGCATGAAATTGCTTTATGTCCTTTTTTATTACAATTATAACATTTTATATTTGGGCAATTTTTGTGAAAATGACCTTTTTGATTACAAATAAAACATCTATCTATTATTTTTTGATTTTCTTGTCTTTTCTTTGATATATTCCTTAATGAGGATTTTTTAATTATGAAATGTTTTGATTTTAATTTACGTTTTTTTTTCTTTTGAGCTTTAATATTTAATTTATTTGTCTTTTTACTCAAGTCCAAATTGTATAAATTTTTATCATTTTCATTCATTTTATTTAAAATATAGAAAGATAAATTTTTCAAATTTCATTTTTTAAGAAATGATTTTTAGAATATATTATAAATAATTATTTTAATTAATATTTAATTAAATTTTTAGAAAAGTTATTATTTAGAAAATAATACAAATGAGTTATTTATAAATCTTTTAAACAATCTTCTAAAGTTTGCTCATCCAAAATTGAAGTACTATCTTTTTTCCAATAATTTACATCATTATATTCTGCTTTTTCTTCAATAATATTTTCATTTTTTTCATTTAAATTACTTTCATTTTCTTTTTTATTAGCACCATAAATTATATATCCAGTTTCATTTTTATTATTATTAATAATATAACTTCTATCAATACTTATATTATCATTTATAACATTTTCACTTTTTACTTTATCAGTATTAATTTCATTTGTTTCATTTTCATTTTTATCTTCATTTTTAATAATATTTCCTTCTTTTTTTGATAAAATATCAACTAATTTTTCCCTTAAAACAGGATTTTCTTTTGCTTGTTTTAACACACCCATTAATTTAATTAATAATTGAGTTTTACTCATTTCATTATTTGGTTGACTTGCAGGAATTGGGCCTTCTTTACATAAACTTTGTTCATATAATTTAACTGAAGGTGATATAATTTCATTAATAATTTTTTTAAAATTATCATTATTATTTAAATTATTTTTTAATGTATCACTTATTTCATCTTTTTTTATTTCTTCTTTTTTTTCTTCTTCTTTTTTTATTTCTTCTTTTTTTTCTTCTTCTTTTTTCTCTTCTTCTTTTTTTCCTAATTCTACTTTCATTTCATCAACTTTGAAATTTGAATTTGATATTGAATTTAAATTGGAATTTTCATCTTTTACAAAATCAAATTCTCCTTCTTTTCTTGTTGATGTTGGATCTTCTTCAAATATTTTATTTCCTAATATTGCATTTAATTTATACATTATTTCAATTATATGAGGATATATTCCATTTTTTATTTGATTTTGTGAATTAAAGGTAAATATTTTTTTTTCTTTTAAAAAATTCTCAAACATATCATTTAATTTTATTTCTTCAAATAAATATTTTGTTAATGTTTCATGCTTTTTTTCATTATTAAGATATAATTTTATAAATTTAACAAATGTTATATGATAAATATTATTCCATTGATAATTAAAAAAAAATTCTAAAGATTTTTTTATAAAATTATTTCTTATTAATATATTATCAAATTGTTGACATAAATTTTGAAGATAATTCATAATTTTTATAAATAATTCTAAAATAATTTGATTTATAATTCCTAATGATTTATAGGGTTGATCAAATTGACCTTCAATTAATATTGAATTTTTTCTTTCATTAAAGTTAATTATAATCTTAGGTAATGTTAAAATTAAACAATCAGAAAATTTTTTTCTATTTATATCAAAATTTTCAGGTAAAGGCATTTTATTAATTTCAATTTGTTTTAAAATTGAAATTAAAAAATTAAGAATTGATGAATAAGCATTAGTAATTTCATATGTATCATTTGAATTTATTTCAAAACTTAATAATTCAAATAAATAATTATAAATATCAGGTAATTCAATAAATAAAGCTAAAATAGTATTTTCTTCTATTAATTCAGTCAATAAAGAACATTTTACATCAACATCATAATTAATATTTTCAATTTTTATTGTTTTAAAAAAATTTTGTATTAACTTATTTCTAAAATTAACTATTTCTTCTTCTTTATTTTTTTCTTCATTTGATAATTCCAAATTTTTTATTTTAAGTAATTTAATAGTTAAATTAGAAATTGATTTTTGATTTGAATGTTCAATTATTTTTTCTAAAGCATCTTTTCTTTTTAAATATAAATATTTAATAATTCTAGCGGTATATTTATCAATTAGTTTTATCATTACATTTGAAAAATAAGAAGATAAAACATCATTAAGTTCTTTATTATCATTCATTACAAAATTCAATAAATCATCTATTAATTCATAATTATTTTCATTCTCTTTTTTTTTATTATTTTCATTATTTTTATTATTCTCATTTTTATCATCTTTTTTTTCTTCGTTTTCCTTTTTTTTATCTTCATTTCCATCATTAATATCAAAAACTTTTTCATTTTCTTTTGCTAAATTTTCATTTTCATCAATTTTAATAGTATTTGCAATAATATTTAAAGTATTTTCAACTCCTTCTTTTGGTTCATCTTCTTTTTCATTATTAAGACTTTTATTTTTTTCTTTATATTCATTATCATTTAAAACAAAATAATCAGTAATTAATGGAATATCAGAACTTAAAATATCATTTGCTATAAAAGGATATTTATGTCCAATTATCTGATCATCATTTTCAGATTCAATTGTAATATATCTAATTAGTTTTTTTATTTTATCTCTATTAAAAAATTTAAATAATTTATTATTCCCTGTTTTTAAGTCAAAAACTATGTTTGGCTCATCCAATAAATCTTCTAATTTACAATCATCTTTTTGTAATTTTTCCTCTAATGTAGAAGAAATCATTGATGAAGTTCCTGGGAAAAAAGATTGAAAACTAAATGGAAACATAATAGAATAAAATAAATTTTTTTAAATTATAAATTATTTAATAAATTGTTTTTTGAAAAAAATTAAAAAAAAATTATTAACTTATTATAATATTTGATAAATTAATGATTTAAGCTAAAGATACCTTAATACTCAAGTAAAGAAGAATTGATAATGTAAGTTCATAAAATTTCAATTTATTTTTTCCCAAAACTTTCCATATATTTTCCCAAAACAAACCCATATTTTCTTATAGGAAATATGACTCTTTCCATTTGTTTTTCTTTCTTAAAAAATATCCTTAATTTTCCTCTAAAAATTTATTTTTTTTAAATTGAAATTTGATTTAACCATTTTTTAGGAGAACAGGAATTCGTCAAAGAAAAATTGAAGAGAACAAACCTATTCAAATCGTAAAAGATTTAAAAAAAGTGATGGAAAATGCTGGTCAAGATGAAAAAAAAGAACTATCAAATATAGAAAATGAACTTAATACAATTTTAAAACTATATGATGAAAAGAAAATAATAATTATTCCAAATACTCAAAAAATTGATAATAATATTAATGATTCAAATAAAGAAAAAAAAAATAAATTACAAAATAAAAATTCATCTGACAAAAAAGAAGCTAATTCAAAATATAAATATAATATAGAATATACTAGAAAAGAATTTAAAAGACCTGACCATTATATTATTTATTCAGAAAAAAATAGATTAGAAAATTCTAAAAGAGAATATGAAGCAACTGACACAGATATAAATTTTATTCCTCAATTTGTTGAAAATTCAATTAAAGTTGAAGATTTAGAAAAAATAATTTGCTTATTAGAAAATGATATTGGATCAGGAGAACAAATCCCATCTGAAAGAGTTAAAGAATTAATTAAAGAAAATTTCCCTAAATATGAAGAATATAATGAAAAAATTTCTAATTATTTTTTTACAAGAAGAGAAATATTTAAAAAAAGTTTATTAAGGAAATATTGGAAAGAACAGAAATCAACTGATAAATATATTACTACTACTTTTAGAAGAAGAGATAGAGAAAAAATGAAAACAAGGAAAAATAAACAAAATGAATTAGAATCACTTGATAAAATAAAAGAAGTGAAAAATTTATCAAATTCATATATTTTACCAATTTTAAATTCAATGATTCAAAAAGAAGAATTAAATAAAATAATGATTAAAATGAAAGATTATATTTTCAAAAGTGAAATTTCAATTTTAAAAGGAGAAAAATTACCAAAACAAATTGAAGATTCATGGAAAAAAGATCAAGATGTATTAAAAGAAATACAAAATTCAATTGATAAACAAAAAGAAGAATATATTCCTCCAAAAAATATTAAAGAACATAATAGTCAAATAAGTGAATCTGAAAGTACTTCTCCTATTTCTTCTGTTGTTGAAAACGAAAAAATAAAAAAACAAAAAGAAAAAGTTTCAAAAACAAAAACAGGACATAAAATTAATATTGATAGTAATAATACTTCATTACAAAAAATATTTGAATTACCTGAACCTGAAAAAAGTGATGATGATGAAAATAATTTAAAATTAAGAATTAGATATAATAGATCTAATATGATTGTTGTTGATAGATATATTCAAAATAAAAAATCATTTAATCCTTTTAATGATTCATTTAATAAGGAAGTTTTAAAATTAAAAAATTATGATGAAGATTTAGTAATTGATATGAATAAAGAAAGAAATTTTGTTGAATTCTATAATAAATATTTAAAGAATTGTCTTGATTCATATTATTTACTCTCAGATAGTGACAATGATTTAGATAATTTTCAAAATCAATTAAAAAGTTTTCAAACTTCACATAAGCAATTCTTAAAACAAAAAAGAGAACATAGTTAAATAATTATTATTTAACATACAAATTCAAAATTTCAAAAATTAAATTAAATAGAATTAAAATATATTTCTCTATATATATTATAAATTTAATATTATCCCATCAAAAAAAAATTTAAAATAAAATCAAGTAAATTTAATGTAGTAATAATAAAAAAACACATTAAAAACTTTATTTTTGAAAATAAAAAATAATTAAAAAAAAGAAAAAAAATAAATTAAAACTCAAAAATAATTATTTAATCCATAACTCTAAAAATAAAAAAACAAAATATAAAATAAAAAAATGGAGCAAACAGGTAATGAGAAACCAAAAGTAAAATCAAAATCTAAATCAAAGAATAAGGGAATAAATCAAAAAAATGAAAGAGAACAAAGATATCTATTTTCAATAAAAACAGATATCCGTCACGATGAAAATAAAAAAAGAATGGGTTATATGAAAAAAGATGATAAAAAAAGGCAAAGATTTCGAAAAAAAGAATTTAAAGTATCAAATCCATTAGGAAATTATTATTTCCCTAAATTACATGAACGTTCATGGTTCCCAAATGGAGTTTATACAGTCAAAAGAAGATATAATGAGACTGAAATTGGTCTAGAACATTTTTATGAAAAAAATAATGTTGAACAATTAGAAGATAATCCACCAAAAGGAGAAAAAAAAAAAGATAATGAATTTTTACAAAATTTTATTGAATATAAAGAATTAAAAAAAGGTAAATATGTAATTACAATTGAATATTGTGCATCATGTGATGAACATTCTAATATTACTCAACATTCTGATGAAGTTTTTAAAAATTTAGCTTTAGATTATCAAAAAATTATTCAAGAAAGATTTCCTTTTATTCAAGTTTTATTAAAACCAATAGATGTTGATATTATTAAAACTGAAGGATTCAAATTACCAGATTTACCTCCTAATGGAAAACCTTATGATCGTTTTCCAAAAGTAAATGACCAATTTAAACAATGTAGAATTGGTGCTTTTGAAATTCAAATTTGTTCTAAAGATTCTAAAGGAGGAGAAGATATTAAAATAATTCATTCAAAATTAAAAAGTAAAACATTTCCAAAAGTAAATCAAGTACTTGAAAAAATTGTTTCATATATGCCAAAATTTTCATTAGAATTAATATTATATGATAAAGAAGATTATGATGATATAGAAAAAATGAATGATATACAAGTTAATATTTATTATTATAAATCAGAAATTATAAAAGAAATTTCTGATGATGCTGAAATGGAAATTTTAAATTTTACAAACCCAAAAAATCGTCTTGAAAAAATGAGAATTACAAGAACAATGAATAAAGAAAATGCATTTAAAGATGAAACTTTTTCTAATAATACTCAAAGATTAAACAGTGCTACAATGACTTCATTTAGAGCAAAAACAACAACTGGATTTAGACCTAGAAGTCAATATACTGGATATAATAATATGTATAATACTACTGAAAATGATTTAAGTAAACAAAAAGGAAAATTAATTCAAAGAAGATTTTCTAGAATTGATGAATTTAAATATCAAGAACCATCACAAGTTGAAAATAAAGATGATAAAAAAATTATTAAAGGAAGTAAAGTTCAAGAAAAAGAAGAAAAAAAAGAAGAAAGTAATTTAGATCATGAAGAAGAAAATGAAGTTGATGATAGAAGTGAAAGTGTTTTAGTTAAATTTAATCCTTTACCATATGATACTTATTTAATAGAAACTATTGAAAATAGTAATTTTAGTCCAAGTTTAACTTTATTAAAATTTGATACATTACCAGAAGATGAGGAAAGTCTTAATACAGTAAAAAAATTTATTGGATTAATGCATCAAACAAGATCAATATTCTTAGTTCATGTTTGGATTGAAGAAGTTAGAAAAGTTCCTATTAATAATGGTAAACAAAATAATCAAAATCAACAAAATGAAAATCAAAAAAATGAAAATGGAAATCCCCAAGAATATGCATTAGAATATGATCAAATTCCAATTAATTCAGCAAATATTACAATATGTAAAATAGAGAATCCAAATAGTAAATATGAAATTAAATTAAACAGTCAAAAAATATATGAATATAAAACAGATCCAGGAGAATATAAAATTGTAATAGAGAATAAAGACTGTGAAACTCTTCAAATGAAAGTTAAATTAGAAAAAGGATTAAATGAAAAAAATTTCAAACTTCAACCTCAAAAAGCATGTGATTTAACATTAAGAGTAAAGGAATATTATCAAAATGAGGAAGAGGATACTGAAGAAGGAACAAATGTTGAAAATCAAAATGAAGAAATTGAAATTCGTCCAGTTAGAAATGCAGAAGTTAAAATTTTTAAAAACCCTGATATATTATTAATTGAAGGTATTACTAATAGAAATGGTTTAATGAAATATGAAATTGGAAAAGATGATAATAGTTTATCTATTGTTGTTAATAAATTTGGTTATTTCCCTGCACAAAGATATTTTACTAGAAATGAAGATATTGAAATTGAAAATGGAAAATATATTGTTAATATGACTATTATTTTAATTAAACAAAGTTTACTTACAAAAAGTAAAAAAGTTTTATTTATTTCTTATGCAAATACAAATAAAAAATTATTTTCTTTTCAATATTCAAATATTGATGAAAATAATAATAAAATTATTCAAAAAGATTTTCAAGAAGAAGATGGAATATTTATTGGATTATTCCATTATATAAAAAAAGATAATGAAGAAGATGAAGAAGGAAATGGTGATGGAAAAAGAAACGATGAAAATTCTCAATTAAATAGTATAAATATATCAACAATTCCACAAAATGCAAATAATGAAGAATTTGATGAAGAAACAAATTATGAAGAAATAATAAGAATTGGTATGAAAGTAACACCAAAAAGTATTCAATCATCAGTAAAAAAGAAAAAAAAAGGAGAAGAAGAAAAAGAAGAAGATGAAAAAAATAAAAATGATGAAAATATAAAAGAAATGACAGTAGATGATATAATAGAATATTTAAGAAAAGTATGTTGTCAAGCTTTAGTATATACTCCAAAAAATACATTTTCAATTAATTTACCAAAAGTTTTAAATAGACCTGAAGAAGATGAAAATTTAGATAAGAGAAATAAGAATAAAAAAAATAAAGAAAAAAAAAGAAATGAAAATGCAATTCTTCCATCAAATGGTCTTTATTGGGATATTGGTTGGATTGATGCTAAAAATACTCTTTTTTATGAAACTTCATTATATAATGATATTGATAAAGTATTTGATAGAGTTTTATACTTTGAACCATTTATTGAATTTTTACAAATATTTATTGATAAAAAAATTTATGATACTTTATTTGAACAATTTGGATTTAATGAAAGTGTTTTAACTGGAACTGATCGTTATTTACCAAAAGTTACTTTTGTTAATCAATGTAATAATATGTTAACTGATAAAATTGAAGGAGTAAATAATTATGAACAATCACCTGAAAGAAAAAAACAATTAGAAGAGCAAAAAAAAAAAAGAAAAGAATTTATTGAATTTTTAAGTAATATTATGTGTGGTTATGATGATGAAAATAATATTCTTGATGATTCAATTTCTTTGTATTTACTTAAAAAGAAAATTTCTTCTAATTTAAGTAATTTTGAAGATAGTAAACAGGGTGATTCTGGAAAAGAAGATAATATGAATGGATATTAATGATTTTTAAATAATTTCTTTTAGTTATTTTTAAAATTTTAAAACCAAAGAAATAATTTTTTTTTAATATAATATGGTATAAAAATGTATTTAAATATATTATTTTTTATTATATTTTTAAATTTATTTTTTTATAATTCATGAGAATTTGATTGGGGAATTATATTTAAATTAATATTATATTTTTCAATATTAGAATTGAATTCTTTATTAAAAGTATCTTTTATATTAATCATTTTTTTTGAAAATGTTTCATTATCTTTATTTAGTATATTTCTTAATTTTTTTTCATTTTCTTCAATAATTTTATCTATTTTATAAGTATAAAGTTTACCTAAATTTTTATCAATTTTTTTTTTATTTAACATATATTGACTAGTTATTTTATTGGGATTATTTAAATATTTTTTTCCAATATAATTATCATATGTTTCTTCAATATTCTTATTAATGCTTTGATTAGAAAGTTGCTCATTAATAGAATTTACTGAATTCAATAAAATATTAATTTCTTCTAATTTTTCCTCTTTATGAAGACTTTTTTTCTTATCTGTTTTTTTTAACCTTTCAAAATACATTAATGGTTTTTTTATAGTTATTAATTTTATATTTTGATTATTTATTTTTGAATTTAGTTCAGATGAATTATTTATTATATTATCACGACTTAAATTTTGTTTATTGATTTTTATTATTTTTTGATATTTTTTACTAAATTTATGTTTGTCAGTTATTTCACTTATTTCAAGTTCAATAGATTTTTTTAAATCATCATAATCTTTTTTTACTAACGGATCAACTTTTTGGAGAATTTTAAGATTTTCTAAATGATTTAAAGGATTAAATTTAAAAAAAGCACTTTTTAATTGTTTTCTGTACATATTACTTATATAAGCAAAATTTTTAATTTTTTGTTTTTTTATTATTTCATTACTTAAATCATTAAATTGTGATATATTTCCATTACTTATATCTTTAGATTCATTTTCTTCATATTTTTTCTCTAAATATAAACTTGTCATTTTACTTATTTCATTGGTAGAATTTTTAACATAGTCAATTTTTTTTTTTGCTTTTCCTAATATTTTTTTTACGTATGGTGATATTTGGAATATGTCTTTTACTGATGAAGTTTGTTTTAATTTTTTATTATTATATAAATAACTTTTGTTTGTATTTTTTTCATTTTGTTGTTCAAGTAAAATAGATGTTATTTTTTTAACTATATTTGAATGATGTATTATTTTGGGAAATATTTTATCACTTAAAATATTTTTTTTTTGTGTCCATATTCTAAAATCAGGAATTTTCGTATTTTCTTTTATTATATCAATTTTATTAATATTATCACCATCTACTAATAAGGAATTCATAATAATAATTAATAATTTTTCATAGTAATGAATTTAAAAAATAAATATTTTTGATTTATTAAAAAGCTTTAATTTTTAAGATTTTTTTTAAGAGGAAAAATCACTTTTTATTTATTAAAAAATATGAAATTTTAATTTTAAAATACTATTTAATATTTTTTTTTTATTTATTTTATTTTTTGAAAATAACAATGGAAAATGATAATTTTGGTAATAATGACCAATCAATATTTCAAAAGCTAGAAGAAATAGGAAGTGGAACATATGGTAAAGTATATAAAGGAAAATTAATAAAAACAGGTCAAATAATAGCAATAAAAAAAATGCAAATAGACATAGAAAACGAAGGAATTCCATCAACAGCATTAAGAGAAATAACAATATTAAAAGAATTAAATCATGAAAATATATTAAAAATAATTGATGTAGTATGTGAAGAAAATAATTTATATTTATTATTTGAATATTTAGACTATGACTTACAAAAATACATGCAAATGGCATTAAATAACGAATTAGGTAATTTTAAATTTACAAAAGACATTATTCGTTCATATATTTATCAAATACTTGATGGAGTATCATATTGTCATAATAGGAAAATATTACATAGAGATTTAAAACCTCAAAATATTTTAATTAATAAAGAAGGAAAATTAAAAATTGCTGATTTTGGTTTAGCAAGAACTTTTTCTTTAACAGAGAGACCATATACAAAAGAAGTTTTATCTTTATGGTATAGAGCACCTGAATTATTATTAGGAACTGATATTTATTCTACTGCAGTTGATATTTGGTCTATTGGTTGTATATTTGCTGAAATGTTTTTAAATCATCCTCTTTTTTTAGGTGAGAATGAAATTAATCAATTAACTAAAATATTTGAAATTATGGGTACACCTGATAAAAATACTTTTCAAAATTTAAAAATTAATAATAATTTTACTGATGAAAATTTTCCTGTTTATCAAAAAAAAGATTTAAAAGATATTATTTGTGATATTGATTTATATGGTTTGGATTTATTGGAAAAAATGTTGGATTATTTACCTGATAGAAGAATTAGTGCTAAGGATGCTTTAAATCATCCTTATTTTAATGAGATTAAAAAAAACAAAATTTAAATTTTAAAAAAAATTATTTAAATTATTGTAAGTAGATTTTCTGTTTAATTTTATCATTTTATGATTATTTTTATATGATTAAATTCAATTTATTATCATTATTTATAATCAAAGTAGAAAGAATAAAATTAAAAATTTTTAAAAATTATTTTTTATTTTTTTAAATATGTCTATGGCTTCATATGCAGAATTAAAAAATCAATTAAAAGAATTAAGAGAATCTAGAAAACAATATTTACATATAAAAACAAATACTATAAATAATTTAATAGAGGATAATTCAAAAAATAGTATTATACAATCTGAAAATATAAATGATAATTTAAAAGAAATTGATCAAGAAATTGAATCATTATCATCAATAATAAAAACATCTGTTAATATAGCAATTTCAATAATTGCTCCTATAAAAGAAAAAGAATTAATTATTAATAATGTAAACAGTACAATTGATATCTTAAATATTGAAAAATCAATTAAAGATTTATTAAAAAAATTAGAATCTGAAAATGTTATTGAGAAAAAAATTCAAATTATCTTAGATGCTAATAAATATATTAATGTTAATCCAAATATTTTTCAAAATTATCATGAACAGTTTATGAAAAAAAGTTTAGATGTTTTAAGTTATTTAAATACTGGATTTAATTCGTCTAAAGAGAATATTAATTTTAGTAATCCTGAAAAAGAATCAACTGATTTTATTAAAGAAATGGAAAAAAATTCAATTTTAATTTTTAAATTAACAAATAAATCAGATTCTTTAATATCATTATTTGAATTTTTATCAAATTTTATTTATCAAACAATTTGTCCTGATAATAAAATGAAAGAAATAACATCTGAATTAGAGAAATTTAATAATGAATTTATATCAGAAGATGATATAATTAAATTTTCTGATAATATTAAATTATTAATTCACAAAATATTTAAAAAAATATCACAAAATATTCATGAAAGACAAAATACTTATTTAAATTTACAATCATTTCAAAATAATGAAAAACAAGATCCTATATTATTAACTTTAATAAGTAAATTAATAAAAGGAAATGAAAAACCTATATCATTTCTATTAGAAACAATAATAACATTATCTAAATATTTAGAAAAAGGAAAAGAAAATTCTGATATAATATGTAAATTTTGTAGTGATATTTTATCAGAATGTGAAAAATTTAAATTTTATATAACAGTATTATCAGAAAAGTTAAAAGTATATTATAATATAGAAATAAATAAAAAACAAAATGATGAAATTTCTTCATTTTTCAAAAATTTCAATTCAATAGTTTATGATGTAGGTGAAAAATATTGTAATAATGAAATATTATTCATGAAAACACAATTAATAACATTTTTTGAAGAAGAATCAAAAAAATACACAGAAATACTAGATACATTATTAGATAGTAATTTTGATAATTTATCAGAGAAAATATTTGATTGTATAGAAGATACTTTTTTTATTTTGAAAACAAGTGGTCAAAGAGCAATTAGTACATTAAATTTACAAATGACTCTAGCAATTATAAATCATATTATAGGAATAATTATAAATGAGGATTTATATACTCTTTTAGATATTAAAATAAGTTCAATTTTAATTAAAACAGAAGATTCTAGTAAAAATAGAATTGAATTCACAAAAAAAATACAATATTCTTGTAGTTCTGAACCTACTTTAAGTAAAAAGAATAATTTTGGGAATTTATTTTTAATAAGTTGTTTAGATTGTATTGATAGAGCTAATGAAAATATTTCTGAATTATTAGAAGATTTAAAAAATTCTATTTTTCAAGATATTGTAAATTCAAAAATTTTTGATTCAGATGAAATTAAATTATTTCCAAATGAAGAAGATTCAATGGATAAAAAAATACTATATTTTAAACCAAATGAATTAGAAATGATAAATTTAGCATTTAATGAACAAAATAGTATTCACCAAAGATATGAAGATTTCTTATCTAAAAAAATACAAATATCATTTGACTTTTTTTATCTTCAAATAAATTCTTTAGTTGATATGTTAAATTCAACAAATTATTTAATTGATCAAAGTAATATTGCACAAGCTGAAATGGTAGAAAGTTTTTCTGGAAGATTTATTGCAGAAAATGAAAAAATTCTTCAACAATGGAATAATCAATTAAGCGAACATACATTAGATAAATTTATTGAATATTATTCTGAATATGTTGCTAGTTATATGGAAAAAATATTAATGAGAAAAAATTATTCTAGTTATGGTGTTATTATCTTACAAAAAGATATAAATAAAATTGCAAATTATTTTCAAGGAGATAAATTAATTTCTATTAGAGAAAAATTTAACAGATTATTTGATATAATAAGTGTATTAAATTTTGAAACTAATGAAGAATTATTTGAACATTTAAAAAAATATGATGATATAAAATTAAAATCAAGTGAAATTGAAGTACTTAGAAATTTAAAAAAATAATAAAAAATAAAAATAAATATAAACTATATTAAAACAAATTTATTATAAAAAATAAAAATAAAATAATTTGATTTAAATCAAACTAAAAAAATTTAATGTTGAAATGGAGTATTAATTTCATCATTTCCTTTATTTTCAATTTTAGAATATTTTTTCCAATGTTCAAATCTTTTTCTAATAATTCTATTATTAATTTGATATAAAACATAAGCATTTATTTTAATAAATAACCATCCTCTTAAAGCATTTAAACAACAAGGATCTTCATGTTCTTTTGTTATAGATGAATCAAAAGTTTCTACTGGTTGTTG
>Ga0256407_10006135_pt1 | contig 18753 bp, 1 predicted proteins | sample RumenRJG_04DNA_FD_193489 | JGI IMG/M metagenome (GOLD analysis project Ga0256407, IMG submission 193489) | Bovine rumen microbial communities from Lethbridge, Alberta, Canada - RJG_04 | ecosystem: Host-associated > Mammals > Digestive system > Stomach > Rumen | place: Canada: Alberta | collected...
AAATTAATATAAATACTAATGAAGAATATAAATATATCATTTTTAGAACTTACACTTTAAATAATGATTCTTCATTAATACAAATCTATTTGAATGAAAATGATTGTCCATCACCTTCTAATTATACATATGCAGGTCATTTATATCATGAAAATATTATTGCTTTACCCAAAAAAAGGAATAAATTTTTTGCAAGTGTAGTATGTCCTAGACAATGTGAAGGAAATTTTTCAATTTATTTATCTAATTTGATATTTTTACATCCAAATGATCATTTAGAATTTTTAGATAATGAAAAATATTTAATTGCAATTGAAAAAGAAAAATTAGTTAATAACTCTCTTCTCCAAGCTGTTTTACTTGGTCCTCAAATTCCTCTTGATACAGAGCAAATGAAAATAGGTTTTATAAATGAGAACAAAGAGTTCAATGAAACTGAATCAATAGCTAAACATGATTTGTTAATTAATAATACTGAATTATCATATATAATTGATTCAAATAATTCACATTTTTCAAATGGTTCCTATATTGGAATACAATTAACAGGAAATGGAAAAGATTATATGAGATTTATGATTAGAAATATTAATAATAGTGTTTATAGAATAGGAGATCCTGCAATGTATGTACTTAAAAGTAATCCAAAATATTTTCAAAATTCAATAGAAGAATGTTTTCAAATTATAGGTTCAAAAAATGATAAATATTATCAGTTGAGAATTATTACTACAACTGCAATTAAATTCAAAGTTGATAATGGTTCATATGATGATTTGAAATATTTAGGTGAACATTATAAAGAATATCAACAAGTAATTAATAACATTTGTTTTAAATCCAACGAAACCACAGAAGATAACAATGGAAATTATGTAAAGCCTAAAAAACAAGCTTTTTATTTCCAAATAATTTATAATGGAAATGATTCAATTTACTCAATTGTTGAACCATTATATGAAGGAAGGAGATATTCAGATATTTTATATAAAGGAGAATCAAGATGGTATAGAAATGCAAAATGGTCATATACAAAAACAAATGTATATATAAGATCAAGAAGTGGTACAATAAATGCATATCAAGCAGTATGTACTGCATTTCCTTATTGTTATAAAAAAGAAAATTTAAAAAATTTAACTAAATTAATTTATGCATTTAGTGCTTTTATATCATCAATGGCTCCGAATGAACAATATCATCAAGGTTCTCAAAATCAAGTTATACATTTTGTGAGATGTATGGAAGAAGGTGGATGTGAAATTGTGATTGAATATAAAAGTAGAGAAGGGGACATATATTTACAAGAAAATGAAAATCATGCAAAATTCTTAAAAGAAAATGAAATAGAAAAATATGTTTTCAATGCAAAACCATCAACACGTGAAAATAAAATTATACTTAGTCTTGATATTTTTTCTGGTGATTCAGTTATTAATTTTAATTCAAATTCAGCAACAATAAAACGTTTTTTCTATGGTTCTTCTGAAAAATTTACTTTTGAAAATGTAAATGATGAAAATCCCTTTATTTCTTTCAATGTTATTGCAAGAACAAATTCATATTATGTAGTGTCATATAAAGAATTAGGTCCTCAAAAGAATGAAATTAACATTGGAGAGAGTGGATTACTTCTTCAAGCTTTGGAAATATCAAAAAAAAGAACATTTAATTTTTGGCATAATAGTGCTTATAAACAATTTGCTCAATATATTGCAAATTTTATTCCATTAAATTGTAAAATTAATGTTGAATATAAAAGTAAAAATGGCGAAAATAATCATATCCTTACAGCTGATAGTTTAGGTAATTATGAAGATATCATGAATTCTAATTCTAAAAAATTCCTTGAATATTCCCCCCAATATGTTGTTGAAGCAAAAGAATTCTTATTTACTAATATATCTGATAATTATTGTCTTTTTTATGTAGGTGCATCTGAATCTTCATTGGAACTTCCAACTTTATTAAGAGAAAATCTTCCTTATATAAGAACATTATCAGTAAATACTACTAAAGCATATTTAATATGGCCTTTTAATTATAAAAAAGGAAATGTAACTCTTAAAATAAATTTCAAAAATAGAATAAGAATAAATGCAACTATTAGAGTAAATAATGGAACAAATACCACTTTCGAATTATCAAAATCATCTCTAATTAGTATCAACGAGCAAAATTTAAAAAAAGAATGTGAATTTATTCAAGGATGTGAAATTGCATTATTTATTGAAGCTAATCAAAAAATTATCCAATTAGAAAAAGACTATAGTTACCCAATTGAAGTTAGTATTTCAACAGGATTAAAAACACCAACTCATCTTCAAAAAGGTATTTTTAGGAGAGCTGGAGTAAATAATAATATAACTGATTATTATTATTTTGAAGTTGCAAAAGATGAAGAAGGAGAAATTACACTTGATTTAAAAAGAGGAAATGGAGTTTTATTTGGGAAAATAGAAAAAAAAGAAACTATAACAGAAGGAAAAGATATAGATAAAAATTATTGGAGGAATAAGATTGATTTTCCAAAAGAAAATGATACAAATAATAATTTAATATATGATCCTTGTACACAAAAAATTATATATAACAAAAAATTAACTGGAAAATGTGATAAAGATTGTTTTATTATTTTTGGAGTATCAACTAAAGATAATTCAAAAAGTTTTAACGAATTCTTTAAATCTGAATATTCAATTATTCCCAGATATCGTTTAAATGGAAATAACAATTTTGATAAAACTGCAATTAATATTCCAATTAATGAATTTATTATTGGTTCTCTTCTTGGAAAGTATGGGAAAGATAAATATTATGATGCATATAAATTTAATGTCATTGAAAAATTAGAGGGTATTGAAATAGAATTTAAATCAGGAGAAGCAGATATAATGATTGGATGGGGTGATAAAAAACCATTTAATTCAAAATGTATTATTTATCATGATACTAAAACTCAATTAATTAAGTTATCTCCTAATCAAAAATGTTATGATGAAGATCTTCCTTCTTCATTTGATAAACTTAATTTTACATTCCTAGTAAAAACTGAAGAATTTGAAAAAGGAAGTTTTACTCCTTATTATTTTAGAGTAAGACCAATTTATTCAAATTTACCACATGTCATAGAATTAAATTCAGATAAAGAAACAACTTGTGAAGTAAAAGATAATAAATGTTATTTCCTCATGCCATTATATTCATATGATCAAATTAGTAAATTAGTTGTTTATGCTACAACTGATGATTTTAATGATGTAGTATTTTATTATAGAACTTTAGATTCCAAACTTTATGATCAATGTAATACTTCATTATCATGTAAAGATTATCTTGCTGATTCTAGACATAATTCTACAAAAGCTCAACAAAATACAAAATTGATTGTAATACCTCCATCAAATTTAAATTATGAAAAATATGTTTTGATAACTGCTGAATCTTTTTCTAATGATAAAATTTCTATTGTTTCCTCATTTAAAACATATGTTGATTCAATCACACCAACACATAATTTTCCTCAAATTTTATTGGTTGGAAATGAGATTAATCCAATAAAAATTAATTTAGATGAACATGTATTAAATATTACAGTTATTCATGTAAATGGTACTGGTAAAATTAGTTTTAATGATACTGATTATTACCCAAATCCTAAACATGGTCTTACAATAGATACAAAAGGAAAAAATAATAGTCTAAAAGTTGAAAATATAGATACAAATAATGATTTTATTGTTTTATTAAAATATAAATATTATAAAGGAATTACTGACACAAATCCTAGATTTATAATTGATGATGCATATGGAAATCATTTTAATATTAGTTCTGATAAATTTCAAGAATTTAATTTTAATGTTTCAGTTAAATCAAATAAAAAATATTCTATTATTAGAACATATAGTTATGAAGGTAATTCTGGAGATATGCATATTTTATATGCAAAAAATTATTATCCCTCAAAAAATAAATATGAGAAGGCTAATAATTTATATAAAGAAAATATTATGGTGATTCCAACAAATATAACAAAGGATTACAAAATTACAGTTATTTGTCAATCTTGTAATGGAAAAGTAACATATTATACAAGTGATCGTATTCATATGGATGGTAATGAACATTTTGAATATGAAGATGGAAATGAAGAATATCTATTAGCATTTGGAACATCAAATTTTAAAAGAAACGAATATCTTCAAATATCTTTAATTGGGCCTCAAATAAGATTAAATGATAATAATATGCAAATAGGACACTTTGAAAATGGAAAATTTAATATTGATTCAGAATGGAAAATACAACAAAATTTATTATTTAATAATAGTGGATTATCTGCACTTATTAATCCAGATTTTTATAAAGAAAAACAATTCCAATATATATATGTTAAATTAATTTCAAATAATAAAGAGAAACCTTTCCTAAGATTCCAAGCTAAAAGAACAGGAGGTATATATTATGTTGGTGATCCTGCTGTTTATATTCTTAGAAAAAAAGAACAATTTTATGACATAAATCAACAAGATTGTATTACAATCCATGGAATGAAGTTAAATAATTTCTATCAGTTTAGATTATATTCAAGTGAATTAGTTAATATAAAATTTAATTCATTGAATAAGTCAGTAAATTTATATTATAATTTTGTTTTCCAATCAAATGAAGAAAAGACAGATTTTTGTTTCTCTGCGCCACAAGAAAAAACTCAATTATCATTTTATTTCCAAGTAATTAAATCTGGAAATAATTCAATTCAAACAATTGTTGAACCATTATATCATGGAATTAAATATTTTGATGAATTAATTGAAGGTGAAACTAGATTTTATAGACATGCAAAATATTCAAAAGAAAAAACCAATGTCATAATAAGACCAAAGGAAGGAAATATAATTGCATTCCAAGCTAAATGTACTAATTTCCCTTATTGTTGGAATTTAATAGATATGGAAAATGTTCAAAAATTAATTTATGCCTTTACTGCATTTGTTTCTTCAATTGATTCAAATGAAACACAGAAATTTAATACTCCAGAACAAGATATTAATTTAGTTACATGTAAAAGTAAAAATAAATGCAAATTTTATGTTCAATATTTAGATCAAGCAGATATGATTGAATTAAAAGAAAATCAAAATCATGCAAAATTTATAAATCAATTTGATAATGATAATTATGTAATTAAGTTAAATAATTTATTAAATGATAATAAAATAGAAATCAATTTAGATATATACTCAGGAGATGCTTCAATAGAATTTGAAGAAAAAAATAAATTTAATAAAGAAAAATATGAATATGTTTTCTACGGAACATCAGAAAAATATATTTTAAAACCAGGAGTAATTAGTAAATCTGAAATCAAATTCAAAATCAAACCAAATATGAATACTTATTATGTTATATCATATAGATATATAAATTCATCTAATTCAATAGGAGAAAGTGGATTGTTATTCCAAGCTATCGAATATAAAATTACTCAACCTCAATTATTTGAATTTATACATATACAAGCAGATAATAAAAGAACTCCTTATATTGTAAATATTATTCCAATCAATTGTGAGATTGATGTTAAATTAAATAATGAAAATAAAAATAAAAGAGAAATTAAGCCAAATAAATTAGGTCATTTTGAAGATATTATTTTATATGAAGATGAAAATTATAATATAACAAATTTAAAATATGAAGTAATGATGAAAAACTTTAAGGGAAAAAAACCTAAAAATAATCTTTGTTATTTCTATGTTGGTGCTTCTGAATCTTCAATAGAATTTCCAACATTATTAAGGGAAAATACACCATATACAAGAACATTATCAAAAAATATGAGTACTGCTATTTTTTCATGGCCATTCCCATCTATTGATGGAGATGTTAGTATTAAAATTAATTTAGAAAATGAAAAAAGAATAAAAGCAGTAGCAACTTTCAATAATGAAGATATTAATAATGTAAATGAAAGTAATAGTGTGTCTTTAGAATTTTCAAAATCTACAATGATAGAACTCCCAGAAACAATTCTTAATAAAAATAAAGGAAAAAATTTCCCTATCTTTTTAAAAATAAGTTTGATTGACAATCCAAATATCCTAAATAGTAAAATACCAGTTGAAGTTAGTTTATCAACAGTAAGAAGAACTCCTCAACTTATTGAAAAGGGAGTTTTCAGAAGAGTTGGTTCAAATGATAATGCTATTAATTATTTCTTTTTTGAAGTTCAAGAAGGTGAAGAAGGAGAAATTATACTTGATTTCAAAAGAGGAAATGGTAATATGTTTGCTAAAATGATTAATATTAGTGATAATTTGATTATAGAAAAAGAATGGAGAAATAAAATAAAATTGCCTAAAGAAAATGACTTTGATAAAGATTTAATATATAATGGAATTACACAAAATATTAGATATAAAATTAAAAAATGTGATCAATCATGTTTTATTGTTTTTGGTGTTAAAACAGCTGATGATATGAAAAAACATCAAAATCTATTTTCATCAGAATATAATCTTATGGTAAGAATTATTGATAATCAAATTGAAAATTTAAATTATAATGCTGTTAATATTCCAATGAATGAATTTATTATTGGTTCATTATATAATTCAACTTCTAAAAAATTTAATGATTCATATATTTTAAATATACCTGATGTATTAGTAGGATTTGAAATTGAATTTAAATCATTAAATGCAACAATCTATATTTCGAAAGGAAATAATTTTGATATAAATTCAAAATGTAAAATACAACCAAGTGAAAAAATTCAAATAAAGGAAATAAGTAAAAAAAACAATTGCTCATTTGATATTGATGATGAAATTTCAGAAAAAGATATATTTAGATTTATAATTTCAATTGAAAATATAGATAATAATAGTACTGACATTCTTTATTATTTTAGAGTCAGACCAATTTATAAAAACAGGCCACATATTATTGATATAAATGCAGATAAGGAGACTATGTGTAAATTGAATAAAAAAGTATGTAATCTTCTAGTTCCATTATATTCATATGATGAAATAAGTCATATTGTACTTTATGCTGAAGCTGATTCTTCTATAAAATTTAAAAGAAAAGTAATTGAATCTTCTGATTTTGATAAATGTGATACTTATGATTGTTTCACTAATTTACTTCCTGGTGAAAACGAGAAAGAAATTATACAAAAATATATAACTACTGAAGGTATTAATTTCCATAAAAACAAATACTTTATGGTTTCTATTATTTCCGATCTTTCAAATGATATGGAAATCCCAATTGCTTCAGCAATGAAAACTTATATTAGTTCTACAGAACCAACAATAAACTCTATTCAAATTATATATATTACTAAAGATAATAAAAGAATAATTAGATTAAATAAAAATATAGCTGAAGTAAAAGTAATTCATCTTCAAGGAATAGGAATGATAAATTTGAATAATAAAAATCAAGAAATTAATAAAACAATAACTTTAGAAACAGAATCTTTGGATACAGAATTAACAATTAATAACCATAATGATTCTGATTTAATTTTAGCTCTTAAATACACACCATCATATATAGGTCAACTTCCCTTTTTAAGCATTACTGATCTTCAAAAAAATAAAACTATCATAAGTTCCAGTAATGGAGTAATGTTTCAATATAAAATGAAAAAAAAATCTGAAAGCAAATATATTATTCTTAAAACAAAAACTACTGAGAAGACTAATGGACCAATATATATTTATATGGATGAAAAAGATTATCCAATCCCAGATAAATATCATAAGGGAGCCAATTTATATTTTGATAATTTACTGGTATTAACAAATATTAATATAACATCAGAATTTTTTGTTACAATTTATTGCCCAAAAAAATGTGATGGACACTTTATTTTTTACACAAAAGAGAATATTGATATAGAACCAAATGGACATTTTGAATTTTTTGATAAAAATTCAACAGAATATAAAATCAATATTAATATTACTTCAATAAAAAAACCAATACAATTAATTTTACTTGGACCTCAAATAAAATTAGAAAAAAATTGTATGGAAGTAGAAGTAAAATATAAAAATGGAACATCTCCCTTAGACGTTCAACAAGGTTTATTAATTAATGAGAAAGATTTATCTTTAGTATTTACTCCTTCTAAATATGAAAATGCAACAAGTTTAAATATTAAGATAAAAGCACCAAAAGAAAGATTCATGAGATTTATGTCTAGAGTAATTGGAAATTCAAAATATCGTGTTGGAGATCCTGCAGTTTACTTTATGAAGAATGAAGAAAAATTTATGTATGAGGAAGATTGTATTCAATTTCATGGAGAAAAAAAAGATCAAAATTATCAACTTAGATTAATTTCAACTTATGGAATACAAATGAAAATTAATAATGGAAGTTGGGATTCAAATGGAACTAATAAATATTTATTTAGTTATAATGAACCTTTCCAAGTTAAAGAAGATAATCAAAATGTAACTATTTGCTTTAAATCAACAAATGAAACTATTCGTGATGATGGTTCAGGAAATAAAACATATAAACAAGCATTCTTTTTCCAAGTTGTTCATATAGATAATAATACAATAGAATCAAATCTTGAACCATTATATGAAGGATGGTTATATTCTGATAAATTAGAATATAATCAATCAAGAATTTATAGACATGCCAAATGGAGTGATAAAAAAACTAATGTATATATTAGATCTAGAGGGGGTGTATTTAATGCATATCAAGGTGAATGTACTACTTTCCCTAATTGTACTCATGATATAAATTTTAAGAATAAGACAAAATTAATTTATGCATTTAGTCAATTTATATCATCAGTAAATCCAATAGTTGAAGACCAAAATGGTTATAGTTTTAAAAATGTTCATATTGTAGAATGTAAAGATATAAAAGGATGTTTTATAGATATTTATTATAATGATCAAAGTGAACCTTTATTTTTAAAATTATATGAAAATTATGCTAAATTCATTAGAAAAAATGAAATTGAAACATATAATATTAATGGATATAAAATAAAAGATAATGATGCTAACTTAGAAATTAATTTAGATGTTTTATCAGGAGATGCAGTATTAATAATAGATAAGGATATTATAAATGAAACTATATTCTTTGGTTCATCTGAAAAGTATATTATTAAACCTAGTAAAATTGAAGGAAAAACAATTAATTTAAAAGTTGAGGCAAAATTGGATTCATATTATGTAATATCATATAGAATTGCAGGAAAGAAAAATAATAATGTTCAAATAGGTGAAAGTGGTTTACTTCTTCAATATGTAAGTGAAGATGAAACATCCAAAATATTTACCTTCTGGCATAATAATCCAGAAATTAATCCTAATCCTTATATAATAAATGTAATGCCTTTAAATTGTAATCTAACAGTAACCACAAATACCACAAAAATGAGAGAAATTAAAAAAAATAATTTTGGAGTTTATGAAGATATTTTACATCAAAAAAAGGAAAAAGAGGATTTTAAATCTCATGAATTAAATTATAATATAAAATTGAACAATTTTATAGGTAAAAGTCCAAAAGATAAAAAATGTTATTTCTATATTGGTGCTTCTGAATCTTCAAAAGAACTCCCGACATTACTAAGAGAAGATTTACCATATACAAGAACACTTTCAGCAAGTGTATCATCAGGATCATTTGTATGGCCATACTCAGGTAATAAGAACTTTACAGTTATTAAAATTAATTTATTTAATTCAATTTCAGTAACACCTGTTCTTAAAGTAAATAATGAAATTATTAAACATGGAATGGAATCTTTCTCAAAATCAACAATTATTAAATTATTACCTTCTGATTTTAATAATTGTGAATTAGGTTGTCCAATTAGTTTAACACTTTCAGTTGATCAAAAAAGAGTAAATAATATTTCAGTACCTGTTGAAGTTATTTTATCATCTGGAAGAACAATTCCTCAAATTTTACCAAAAGGTGTTTTTAGAAGATGTGGTTTTAATGATGATTCAATAAATTATTATTATATTCCATTAGTTGAAAAAGATGAAGGTGAAGTTATTCTTGATTTTAGAAGAGGAGTAGGTTTAATGTTTGCAAAATTCTATAATAATTTAAATAAAGCATCAAATGAGAAAAATGCTTGGAGAGGAAAAATTGTTTTACCAACTGAAGGAAATAATGATTTAGAATATAATCATGCAACCCAAAAAATTAAATATAATTCATCTCTTACTCAAAATTGTAGTTCATGCTTTTTAATAGTTGGAGTTACTAATAAATTAAAATTTGAAGAGAGGGAATCTAAGTTTATATCAGAATATAATATTATGGTAAAAGATTACAAAAATAAAGGTAATTTTAATGATAATGCAATTAATATTCCAATAAATGAATTTATTGTAGGCTCAATAGAATGGAAAAAAGAATATAATGATTCATACACTTTAGATATTTTAGATAATTATAAAGGAATTGAAATTGAATTTAAATCTACATCTGCACAACTTTATTTTACAAATAAAAATACTGATCCTACACCTGATACATGCAGAATTCATCCATCGCCTGAAATAAATATATATAATATATCAAATCCATTTTGTCAATATATTATTCCTAAAAATATGTATGGTGAAAGATTAAAAATTCAAGTTTCTGTTGTTAAAGGGGAATATGAGATAGATAATAATTCATCTTTATATTATTTCAGAGTTAGACCAATATTTGATTTAGAAAAAAATATAATTGAAATTAATTCAGATAAGGAAACTGTAAGTATTCCAAATAATAAAATTACTTATTTCATGCTTCCATTAAATACATGGGATGAAGTTAGTAATATAATTATTTTTGAAGAAACAAATAATGTTAAAGAGTTTTATTATAAAAGTATTAATGCAAAAGAATATGATAAATGTGATGATTCTAGTTGTTGGTCAAAATATCTTACATTTGATGAAAATGAAAAATACAAAGAAGATAAAAACAATAAAGGAAAAAATTATCTAATTCTTTCTCATAGTACTTTAAAAAAATCAGATTATCTTATTATTAAAATAAGTACAATTAATGAAGGAAATATTCAAATTATTACTTCAATTAAAAATTTTTATAAAGATATTTTAAGTAAACCAAATTATCCACAACTCATTTACCTATATGAAAAAGAAACAAAAAGGGTATCATTAAATAAATATGTTTCCGAAGTTAATGTAACACGTATTATAGGAGAAGGAACGGTTGTATGTGGTGTAGATAATCAAACTTTAAATGAGTCAAAATCTATAATTCTTAAAACAAAAGGACATAATAAAGATTTAAAAATTACAAATAGTAAAAATATGACCCATCTATTAGTTTTATTAAAATATAATTATATAACAACACCTGTTAATGTTTCAAAAAATGACATCACAGAGCAAATAAAAAATATATCAATCGGAGATAAAAAAGGAACTCATTTTTATTATAATTTTACAATTAAGCATAATAAAAATTATACAATTTTCAAAACTAAAAAATTAGCAGCTAAAACTAATTTAGAGTTTGGTCCTATGCATATTTTTATGAATGAAAAAAATATAGCAACTGAAGAAAATTACATAAAAGGAAATTATTTATATCATGAAAATTTAATGGTAATTGAAAAAGATAAAAATAAAACAAAATTATTTATAACAGTTTATTGTCCTTATCAATGTGAAGGAATCCTTGAATATTATGGTGCTGATTTCATTGATTCAGATGGAAATACTCATTTTGAATTTATGGATGGAGGAAATTATATTTTTAAAATGGATAAAACAAAAATATTTAAAGATGGACTAAATAGTGTTCAAATCACTTTATTAAACCCTCAAATGAAGTCTAAAAAAGAATTTATGAAAATAGGAAATGATTCTAATTCAATAAATGAAATTAAAAATATATCTCAAGGATTATTAATTAAAGAAATGGAATTATCACACGTAATTCATAAAAATGATTTTAATGGAAATTATATTTATATTAAGGTTACTGGACCAAAAGATAAACTAATGAGATTTACATCAAGAATTGTTAATAATAGTGTTTATTGTGTTGATGATCCGGCAATTTATGCTATTAAAAGTTTAAATAATGATTTTCTAAAAAAAGAATGTATAAATATAATTGGGTTTACTGATAAAAATTATAACTTTAGATTAATAACTTCAGAATCAATAAGTTTATTTATTAACAATGAAAAAATTAATTTACCTTATCTTTCAGATTATAGTACAATTATATCAATAAAAGAACAAAACAGTACAATTTGTTTCAATGCCAATGTAATGACAGAAAAAAATGGAGTATCAATGAATACAACAAAGTTAGCTTTATATTTCCAAATAGTAAGCCATGAAGATAAATCAAATAATACTGTTATAGAACCATTATATGAGGGATGGGAATATGAAGAATATATTAAATCAGGACAAGGAAGAATATTTAAACATGCAAAAACTACATTAAATATGACAAATGTATATATTTTAGTAAAAAATGGATATGTTAAAGTTTTAGAAGGAAAATGCAAAAAATACCCTTATTGTAATCATACATCATCTTATGAAAATATGAAAAAATTAATGTATGGATTTAGTGCATTTGTTTCTTCAATTAAAGATGAAGAATATTCAAAGCCTGCTTATCAAAATCTTCATATTATTCATTGTGTATCTAAAATTGATTGTCATGTCAGTGTTAATTATATTGATACAAATAATAGAATTGAATTATATCCAAATCAGACTCATGGTAAATTCATTCAACATAATGTTACTGATAATTATATATTTAAACCAAAAAAAGAAAAAATAAATTATACTTTAGTTGAACTTAATTTTGATATTATATCAGGAGATGCTAATATTATTTTTAATAATAATACTCCAATAAATCATATTTTTTTTGGTTCATCTGAAAAATTCTATTTTGAACTTAAAAAAGTTATAAATCAATCAATATTATTTTCTGTTAAACCAAAATCAAATTCTTATTATGCTGTTTCTTTTAGATACCAAAATGATAACAATAAAATAAATCCTATTGGAGAAAGTGGATTAGTTCTTCAAGCAATAAAACCTAATCAAACTACAGAATTCCAGTTTTGGCATAATAATGCAGAAAGATCAAATTCAGATGGAAATTATATAATTAATTTTATTCCTATCAATTGTCAATTAAAAGTTAATAATTCAAACAGTATATTAGAAAGTAATTCTTTTGGATATATTGAAAAAATTTTTACAAATAAAGATCAACAATACAATGAACATTTAAAAAAATATACAGCACAAGTTAATGATTTTACTCATACCAAAAATAAAAATAAATATTGCTATTTCTATGTAGGTGGCTCAGAATCAACTGGAAATATTCCAACTTTAATAAGTGAAAATATTCCTTATTTAAGAACATTTAATGCGAATTATTATAAAGGTGTTTTTAATTTACCATTCCCATATAATGAAGGAAATCTTAATATTAAAATTAATATGTTCAATTCATATTTAATGAATTATTCAATTTCAGTTAATGAAAAAAATGAAGAAAATGGAGAATTTATGAATTCAATATTAATTGAAATTAATCAAAAACAATTAGTACAATGTAAAACAATAAATGGTTGTCCTATAACAATAAAATTAGAATTAATTGATAAAAATCCTAATGCTGATGTTCCAATTGAAATAATTGTATCATCAGATAGAAAACAGCCTTTAATTCTTCCTAAAGGAATTTTAAGAAGAACAGGTATAAAATCAAATAGAACTGATTATTATTATATAGAAATCGAAAAAGATGAGGAAGGAGAAGTTATTCTTGATTTTAAAAGGAGAAATGGTTTTATGTTTGGTACATTAATTAAAAAAAATAATAGTGAATATGAAAAGAATAAAAATTGGAGAGAAAATATTAAATTACCTTCAGCAAAAAATGCAAAATTTAAATACAATCCATTGACACAAAAAATTGAATATAAAAGTGAAGATACAAAAATTTGTATTGATGGATGTGTATTAATTATAGGAGTAGAAAGTAAAGATAATAAAGAAAAAGATTCATTAATTTCATTTGAATATACAATTTATGCTAGATATATTCCTACTAAAATTGATAATAAGGAAAATTTATCTCCATTTGCAGTTAATATACCAATTAATGAATATATAATTGGAACACTATCCAAAAATTCATCTCAAGGATTAGTAGATTCTTATATTTATCAAATAAATGATCATGTTGATCATTTTGAAATAGAATTTAAATCTAAAAATTCTAAATTATATTATATTTTAGGTGATAAAAACTTTAATTTTAGTTTAAAAGATTTAAATATTTCAATTGATTCTAATAATACATATATAAAAAAAGCATTAAACAAAATAAATAAGAATAAGACATTGAAATTAGTTGTTAAGTCAGATAATGTTGGAAAATATGGAGATAAATATTTCTTTAGAGTTAATCCTGTTTATAAAAGGAAAAATATGGATATAAGATTAATAGAAATAAGTAGTGACAAACCTGCTTTATGCATTCCTGGAGAAAATAATTATTGTTATTTTTATCTTCCAATTAGATTATATGACAAAAATAATAATAATTTATTATTATTTACTGATAAAAATTCAACAAATGTCTTTAATATCAAATTTTCAAAATTATCTCAAATCAATATAACAGATAATAATGCTAATTGGCCAGAAGTTAAAGATCCATTGAAAAAAAATAGCAATTATATTATAATAGATACTAAAAAAAGGGAGCAGTCATCAGATATTATTTTAATTACTTTATATGTTGGTGACAATAATCCAACTACTTTATATTCAACATTTAAAAGCCAAACTAAATCTATATCACCAAATCCAAATTCGCTTCATTTAGTTTATCTTGATAAAAAAGAAAATCAACAAATTGATATAAGTGATTTTAAAGATTATTTGGATGAAATTAATATAACTAAAATTAATGGAGATGGAAAAATTAAATATGATAATAATGAAACTAAAATAAATGGGACAATAACAATAAAAAAAATAAAAAATAACAATTTAATTATTGATAGTGAATCAAATGATTCCATATTCAAAATATTATATGTATTGAATGATAATATAAAATTTAATCCTGTTCAGCCAGAACAAGACAAAAATAAAACTAGTCCAGGAAAAAAGGATGAAAAAAATAATAAAAATAATCAGAATAAAATTCCCATTTTACTCATTGTTGGGTTATCAATTATATTAGTAGTTCTTGTTGTATTAATAACAATGTATATTATTAAAACAAAAAAAGTTAATAATGATTTCGAAAATAATGCTAAGCAATTATCAATGACTTTGAGTCAAGCTGATATTAATAACCCACAAAAAGAACCTTTAGTGAATAAAAAAAATGAATTAGAATAAAAATTTAATTTTAAAAAGTAGATTAAATATATTTATTATTATTATTATTTAAATAATTAATATATGAATATTATTTAATAATTTTTTTTATATTAAATTAATTATATTTTTATTAAAAATAATATTATTTCATAAAAAAATTTTTATATATTTATTTTATTTTAATAAGTAAAAATACTTAATCAAAAATAAAATCTTTTAAAAATTATCTAATTAAAATCCTGATAACCACTATTTTTATTTCTAATCTCAGCTAATCTTTTAAGATGAAGAGCTTTTTGTTCATTAATTTTTCTTTGATAATCCATTTCCCATAATTGAGCAGCTCTTTCTTCATATAATCTATCTTGTAAAGCTCTTCTCCTTAAATGTTCCTTTTCACTGATTTGATACCTTAATTCATTTTGGTGAACTTTTCTTCTTTCAGCATCTAATCTATTTAATTCTTCAACTTTTTGATTATATTTCCTAATCTCTTCATCTAAAAGTGCTCTTTCAGTTGCTAATTTTTCTTTATCATCTTCTTTTAATTGTTTATGATATAAAACACTCCTTTCTCTATCTTTATAAACATTTTTCAATAATTCTAATCTTTTTGCTTCTTCTTTCATCCAAACTTCTTGTTCTTTTTGATATGCTTTATCTGCTTCATCTTGTGCTAATTTATCCATCCATGCTTCAGCTTCTTTTTTTTGATTCATAACATATTCTAAATATTTTTTATTTTGTTCAAATTCTTTCATTCTTTTCAATTTTTCAGCTTTATCAATTTCATCTAATGCTTTTTCCTTTGCAACAATAGAATCTACTAATTCTTTATCAGCTGCTTTTTCAAATGCGATTTTCTTTTGACGAGCTGCTTCTTCTTTATTATTAAAATCCTCTATTTCTTTATAAACTTGAATATTTTGAAGTTGTCTTTCTCTCTTATGTGCTTCTTCATTTTCAGCATCTCGTTTCCATTGTTCTCTCATTCTTTCATTTTCTAAATTTTGTAAATCTTGAGCACGTTTCAAAGCTTCTTGGTTTTGATCTCTTTGCCATTGTTGATAATTGTAAATAGTTTGCAATTTTGCCTTTTTGGCTTCTTCATCTTGTTTCTCCTTTTCTAACTTTTTCATATTATCAAATTCATTTAATTTAACATAAACTTCCTCTTCTCTTTTTTCCTTTTGTCTCCTTCTTAACTTATCAATCATTTGATTTTCTTGTTCTAAATAGCATTCAACAGCAAAAGCTTCACTATCATTTTTCCTTAATTCATCAGCAGAATCATAAAATCTTTTTTCTTGAAGTTTTTGTATATGATCATCAGTCTCTGCCATTTTTTCAGCTTTCAATCTTCTTAATTCTTCTTCCATTCTTTTTCTAACAACTTCAGGTGTGTCTTGATTAGCAATTATCTCACTATGATACTTTGCTTCTTCCCCTTGAAGGAGATTTGATAATTTTTGACGACGCATATCTAAAAATTTCTGATGTTGATTGTCAAATGCTGTTTTTTGATTTTTTAATGTGTTTGAATCTATCTTTTGTTGAGTTTTTATTTCCCATTGAGCCATTTGATTTCCTTGGTTATTACTCTGAATAAAGGAATATATGTTTTTTAATTGGTTCTCACGGTCTCGACGTTTGTCTATGAAATAATCATAACGTAATGCAGTTGCCTAGAAAATTTAGTTATATTGTTTAAGTTACCATTTTTATTTTTTTATTTTTTATTTTTTTTCTGATTTTATTTGATTATTTTTTTTTTTTTTTTTTTTTTTTTTTTTTTTTTTTTTTTTTTTTTTTTTTTTTTTTTTTATTTTTTTTTTTTTTTTTTTTTGTTGTTTTGTTATTTTTTTTTTTTTTTTTAATTTTTTTTTTTTTTTTTTTTTTTTTTTTTTTTTTTTTTTTTTTTTTTTTATTTTTTTTTTTTTTTTTTTGGGTTTTTTTAAATTATTTTTTTTATATTATTGAATATTTAAAATAATATAAGTAATGATGTTTAATTTTATATGCATAAATAAATATTTTAATAAAAGTAAAAGTTATTTGTTATTTTTATAAATGGAAAATCCTATTAATAAAATTATTATTGATTTTTCTATTGAATATAATCTTGATGAAAATCTTATTCAACCTGTAATTCAAAAATTAAATCAAGAATTTTTTATTCGAATAAAAGATATGAAAAATTTATCTTTTAAAAAATGGAAAGAATATAATCTTCCTGGGAATCTTTATAATATTTTAAAAGAAAAATATGATGAAGCTTTAAAATTACAAGAAAATAAACCAAAAAAAATAAAAAAAAATGGAAAAAAAACAAGTTTTAAATATTTAAATGTTTATAAAGATAATTCATTTTCAATTGGAATTAGAAAAATTGAAAAGGAAAATTTAATAATAAAAAAGGATTCAATAAATTTAAATGGAATTGAAAATAATTTAACTAATTTAGAAAATAAAATAAAAGATCATTTAACAATGAATAATATATATAAAATTTTTGATGTTATGATACATAATATTATTACTAATTCCACTGTAGAAAGATTTAAAAAAATAAATATTAAAAAAATAAATTCAAAATATCCATATGATGAAATAACAGAAATTTTTAATTTAATGAAATTTGATAAAATTCCAAATTCAGATTATATTGATTATACAAGAGATGTAAATTTACTTTCAGATGCATATAATATAATAGCTAATAGAAGAAAAAAATATAATGAAATCATGAATAATATTCAAAATAATAATAATAATATACAATTAAATGAAAATTTAAATGGAAATAATGATAATAATCAAAATAATATCGTCAAAAATGAAAATTATATTATTTCTACAAATAATAATAATACTAAAATCAATCAAAAAAATATAGAAGATAATTTAAATGATAATCATAAAGATATTCAAATTAATGAAAACAAAAATGAAAAAAAGCCTCAACTTGGAATTAATATCAAATTAGTAGTTGAAGATTCTAGTTTAGGTAATGATAAAAATAATCAATCAAAAAAAAATATTAATGAAAATACAAATATTATTGACAATAATAATATTCAACAAAATATTCTGGACAATCTTTATACTAAAATTGATGATAATAATAATGAAAATTTATATAAAAATAATAATCAAATTAATAATAGTCAAAATAATAAATTTTATGAAAATATCAATAATAATGATATGAACAATATTCATAATTATTCAAATGATAATAATGGATATAATTATCAAATAAATACCCAATTTCAAACTAAAAAAATAAATCCAAATATTAATTATGAAAATAATAGATTGATTTATTCTA
>Ga0256407_10006138_pt1 | contig 18747 bp, 18 predicted proteins | sample RumenRJG_04DNA_FD_193489 | JGI IMG/M metagenome (GOLD analysis project Ga0256407, IMG submission 193489) | Bovine rumen microbial communities from Lethbridge, Alberta, Canada - RJG_04 | ecosystem: Host-associated > Mammals > Digestive system > Stomach > Rumen | place: Canada: Alberta...
GGGGTTTCTACCCCAACATTTTATTTGTTGGGCTGAAAGCCCAACTTACATATTTAGAAAGCGGGAGAGGGTGTGATACAAGACCCTCTTTTAAACCCGTCGTTTTTATTTTGTCATTGAGAGAAAATCTTTGATTTTCGTGGCAATCCCATTAAGTCAAAGTCGTTCAATTATTGATTTAATGAGATTACTACGCAAACTGCGTTTGCTCGTAATGACAAATATTTCAGGCAATTGCCTGGCACCTCTATTATTTAACCCTCCCCCCGGAGAGTGGGTTATTAATAATCCATCTTCCAATTGTTATCAACCAATGCATCATAACAATGTAATGGAGCATTTCTAAGAGATTTACAATTTTTTACTTTATATGAATGAGTAGAATTTGGGGAATAATATCGAACATGTCCTTTAGAATTAACCAAAAAAGCAAATAAATCTCTTCCTGCTATATTGGGTTTATCATTTCCGTTTACATCAACACCAAATATACCTTCTCCTGAAGCAAGGATAGCATAATTAAACATTACCCCATTTTTAAGAATGACAGTAATACGTCCTACAAAAGCAACATCCTCAGAACCATTTAATGTTTTATATGTAACCTTATCTTTCCCTTCTGCTGTAATTTTCCAACAATCTTTGAGAGAATTATCTTTGGTGCAAATTTTTACTATACTAAAATGACCATCGGTTAATAGTTTTGACGGTTCGCCAAAGTCTGTATCATATAAATCACGGGTTTTGTGGGTAATAAGTTGGTCTTGCGCAAACTGTTCTATTTCGGCGGAAAAATTTTTAATCTGTGTTGCAAACAACCTGTTTTGAAAGTTATTTATCAAAATCGGTACGGTCAAAACCGCAAGAACACCAACAATAGTCAGGGCCATTAAAAGTTCTGTAAGAGTAAAAGCCACTCTATAAGGAGGTTTTAGCGATTGCCCCCCCCCCTAAAAACATTAATATCACTGCGTTTTAGCATATTCAACCTCCTTATATGCTTGATTCATAAGACTTTTGTCTAAATACTTTTTACATTTATTATTTAACTTAACTGGTAGATTCTGAAACAAGTTCAGAATGACACTACCATCTTAAAAATTTTTTCATTTTTTGTCAAGATTATACAAGCAACTTTCCGTAAATTATTCCGTCATTAAACTCTGTCAGTTGAACCTTTTGCAATGTATTAAATAAATCTTCCCGGTCTGATTCAATTTGTACCGTCAGATAATTTCTTGTAACCCCTTTTAAATTGGCATTATGTTTGTCGCGATGTTTTTCAATCAGAACTTCGTGAACTTTACCAAGATTTTTATTAACAAAATCATTATATTTTCTGCGTGAGATTTCTTTTACAATATTTGCTCTTTTTTCTTTAACCTCATCACTCACCTGATTTGGCATATTTTCACCGATAGTACCCTTGCGAAGTGAATACGGGAATGTATGAATTTGTGACAGCCCAGATTTTTCAAGATTTTGTCTTGTAATTTCAAAATCTTCATCACTTTCACCTGCAAAACCTGCGATGATGTCACTGCCTAAAAAAGGCAAATCAAACATATCGTTTATCTGTTCAATTTGTTTTAAATAAGAATCTGTTTTATAAAATCTGTTCATAGAGCGCAGGGTCTTGTCATTCGCACTTTGCAAAGACAAATGAAAATGCGGGCAGAATTTATCAGATTTTTGCAAAAATTCAAGCAGTTCATCATTTATTTCATTAGGATTCAGAGAGCCCAAGCGATAACGATTAATACTTGTTTTTGTTTCAATATCTTTTAATAAATCAATCAAAGTCAGACCGAAATCTTTGCCCCACTGACCAATGTGAATTCCGGTCAATACTACCTCTTTAAAACCTGCATCGGCAAAATCATTAATCTGTTTTATTATGAAATCGCTTGACGCACTTCTGCTTTTGCCCCTTGCTTTCCATATTATACAATATGCACATCTTGAATCACATCCGTCCTGAATTTTCAGACTCGCTCTTGTTTTTGAAGTATCTGCAAGTAAAACTTCATTAAATTTATCAATAGTCATCACATCAGAAACACAATATTTTTCATCATTGTCAAGATATTTATAAAGATGCAGTTTGTCATCATTTCCTATGACGTAATCAATAAAATCTTTTTTTAAAAGTCCATCTTTTTCAATTTGAGCAATACAACCTGTCAAAACAGTTTTAATCTGAGGATTTTTATGCTTGGCATTTCGCAAATGATAAAATGCCTCGTTATCACTTTTGTGTGTGACAGAACATGAATTGAGAATAAAATAATCGGCATTGTTAAGATTATTAACTTCCTCAAATCCGTTATTTATGAGATTTTCTTTAATTATTGCCGTTTCAAATTGATTTGATTTACAACCCATTGTAGATATAAAAAATCTGTTCATAAAGAAATAGTAAGAAAAACAGGATAAATTGTAAATATTTATAAATATTTTTATATAAATTAGCAAAAAAATAATTCACATGACTTTGGAATTATAGTATAATGAAGTTGCGAAAGGTATAGGTGTTATATGCAGGTAAATTCTGTTTCATTAAGTCAAAATGCCAATAATACGGCATTTAAGGCGAGTGTGGAGGAACAACTTTTTGCAAAGTTGAAAGACAGAGATTTAAGAGATATAGCATGGAAGAAAGCCTCACATGATGTCAATGACAGAAAACACCGAGCAATAGACAATGCCTTATTTGTAACATTACCTTTAGCAGGCGGACTTTCAGCCGCAGCAGCAAAATTATCCCCTGAAGCACTTGCAAAATTCGGAAAAAATAATGCCCGTGCTTTGAAATTTGCACGCTTTGGATTAGTCAGTGCAAGTTGGGCTGCAGGACTTGCGGCTTTGGGAGTATTGTGGGATACAAAAGATTTTCTTGCAAAGAAAATTGATGTTATAAGAAATAATCCTGTAATTTCTTCTATTGCAACATTTGCGGCAGGTTTTGGAGTTCTTGCCGGAGTTGATAAACTCGGAACAAAAGCAATAGTTAAGGCTATCAATATGGCTGATAACGAAAAAATTCTTTCCGTTCTTAAAAAAGTAAGAAACGGACTTAATAACAGTAAAATTTTAAATAAAGCATCCGAATTGGCGGCAAAATTTCCGTCACCGATTAAAGACATTGCAAGAGGAACGGCAGAACTTGCACCATTACTTGTTATCGGGACACAAATAGCTCACATGTTCGGTCATCAAAGAGTAAAATCACAGGTTGCTTACAAAAATTATGACAATTTGAAACAAGCCCAGCAAAACATCAGGGAAAATATTGCGGACGAACAGATAGACAAACATTTTCAAAAGAAAACAGTTGCGCAATTACATAACGAATACGAACAAATGCTCAAAACAAAACCGGTTATAGATGCTCAAACACAAGAACCGATTACATTTGAACAATTTGTAAAACTTGCAACAACTTATGTAAAATAAAAAACATTCAAAAAAAAATAAAAAAAGTACGCTCAGACAGAGCGTATTTTTTTGATATAATTACATTATGAGAGCGGTTGTATTAGGGAAAGGTTTAATGCTTGCAAATATTATACTTGGCGTAATTGATGCCGGAGTAGAAATTGCAGGTGTTTTTCGTTATGATTACACTTCAAAATCAAGACTCAAAATCATGCTTGATGATTTTTTTACACCTGCACCGGAAGTTACACTGATTAAAAAACTTAAATTAAATCAAATAAGACTAAAATCTGCAAATTGCGAGGCTTTTCAAAAACTTATGCTGTCCTTAAATGTAGATTTAATCATAATAGGAACATGGAAAGAACTAATTTTGCCAAAGACCTACAATATACCTAAAATTGCAACGGTCAATGTGCATCCGTCACTGTTGCCGAAATATCGAGGACCAAATCCTTATATACAAACCATTTTGCATGGCGAAGAATATTCAGGAGTGACTATCCACCTTGTAAATGATGAGTACGATGCAGGGGCAATCTTAAAACAGGAAAAGATAAGGATTTATGAAGGTGACACATCTCGGGAACTGAGAGAAAGAACAGTATCAAAAGCAAGAGAACTTGTTGCAGAATTTTTAAATGACCTTAATGAAAAGATTTTAACTCCCGTCAACCAAAACGAAAGCCTCGCAACATATTTTCCTAATATTTCAGGAGAAGAAATGATGCTTGACTTTACACTTCAAAGTTCTGATGAAATTTCACGCACAATAAGAGCACTGCATCCGTTTTTACCAAGTTACATTACTTATAAAGAAGTATTTTTTACGGTTGACCCGTATAATTTTAGGATAAGTAAAACACCTGTAAAATACCCCGCAAATAGCATTATTGCCAAAAATCCACAGGCGAATTCACTTACTATTGTTTGCGCTGACCACAAAGCAATACAGTTTAACAACCTGAAACTTTACCGTAAAAAAGGAGTAAAACAATACATCAATAATTATGTTGATGTAATAAAATAAAATTACCCCTTAAAATAATCGCAAATCAATTTACTGTCCCTTCGAGAAACAAGGTGTTTAATCCTATTTGCTATCGAATTATTTTTCAAATCATCAAGTTGTTTTTTTAGGATTGCTTTTTCAATTAACACTTTATTGTATAAATCTGAACAAATATCACTTTTATCGATATGCTGTTTTAATTTCGCCAGTTGCAATTCTTTTTCGTGTATAGATGCAATTAGTTGTTTTTTCACTTTTATACAGACCTTTCTACTTACACATGAAGAATATACTGTTTTGACAAATTTAAAATCAACTTTTTAGGTGATTTTGAACTAAACTTTTAATAAATCATACTCATAACCGAGTTTTAACGCTTCAATATTTTTTGGAATAAGATTTGCTTTTCTGGCAGGAATTACATTATGCAAAGCCTTTTCCAAAGTTTCAAGTGAAATCAGTTTGCTAACTCTTGATAATGTTCCCAATGCCAAAATATTGGACATCTTTATATTTCCTAATTTTTCCTGAGCAAGTTTTGTAATAGGAACAAAGATATAGTTTATATCTTCTCTCGTCTTTTTAATTACTGCAAGAGAGGAATTTACGATAATAGAACCGCCTTTTTTAACCCAGGAAATATATTTGTCAAATGATGCCTGATTTAAAACAATAATAAAATCAGCACTTGATTTTTGAACTGCACTAACATCTTCATCAGACATTACAACAGTACAATTAACCGTTCCGCCACGCATTTCCGCACCGTAAGACGGATACCAGGTTACATTTTTATCATCAATCATAAAACCGTTAGCAAGCACTTCACCTGCCAAAAGAACACCCTGTCCGCCAAATCCTGCAATTATAAAGTCTTTTTCCATATCATTTCCTCATATAACTACTTATTTATTTTAGTAAAAGAATCTTTTTTCATATTCAATTCTAACTTTGCTTTTAAATATTTTGCGATATTTTTGTCAGTCATCTTTTTAACAGTCTTAAAATTTAAACCTGACAATTTATTAATTTTCATTACTAAAATCCTTTGTAATATCTTTATAAATTCCCGGCTTAAAAATCTGCATCATCTCATCTCTCACTCGTTCGTGGGCTTTTTCCGGAGTCATTCTCCAATTCGTCGGACAAGATGAAAGAATTTCAACAAATCCGAAACCTAAACCTTTCATTTGAACTTCAAATGCTTTTTTTATAGCCTGTTTTGCTTTACGAATATTAGGAACACTATCTAACGAAACTCTTGCACTAAAAGCAGTACCGTCACAAAGTGCAATATGTTCAGCTATTTTTATCGGATAGCCGTAATATTCAAGATTTCTGCCGGTTGGAGAAGTCGTTGTAACCTGACCTAAAAGAGTCGTCGGTCCTAACTGACCGCCTGTCATACCGTAAGTTGTATTATTTATACAAATTGCAGAAATTTTTTCGCCTCTTAAAGCGGCATGCATACTTTCTGCAAGACCGATTGAAGCAAAATCACCATCTCCTTGATAAGTAAATACAAACTTGTCAGGGCATGCCCTTTTGATACCGGTTGCTTCTGCCAACGCTCTGCCATGAGGCGCTTCAAGGGAATCTACATTTAAAAAATCATAAATAGTAACCGAACAACCGATAGAACAAGCAGCGATTGTATTTTCGGTTAAGCCAAGTTCCGACAAGCATTCTCCGACAAGACGAACTGCAACACCATGGTCACATCCCGGACAAAATGTGTACTTTGCATCTTTTTTAAATGAATCAGGTATTTTAAAAACTTGTGTTGCCATTATATTAACTCCTCTATCTGCTTAACTATTTCTTCAGGTGACGGCGGAGTGCCAACACCTTTGTGAATAAGTTCAACAGGAACTTTACCGTTTACTGCGAGTCTGACATCCTGAACCATTTGTCCCATATTAACTTCAACACTTATAAACATTTTCACTTTTTGTGATAATTCCTGCAAGCGTTTTGATGGGAACGGGAACAGGGTAATCGGTCTTAAAACACCGACTTTCATTCCGTTTTGCCTGCATATTTTAGCAGCCGTTTTAACATTTCTTGAAGTAGAACCGAAACTGACAAGAACAATATCAGCATCTTCCGTCCCGATTTCTTCCCATTCTGTTTCATTTTCTTCAATCGTTCTGTATTTTTCGAATAATTTTTCAAGAAAAACACATTGATTATCGGCTAAAGGAGCATAAGAACGAATTATTCTTGCATCTCTGCCTTTTGCCCCCGACAATTTCCATTGTGAATTATCGATTTCAGGATACGGATATTCTTTAAATTCAACCGGTTCCATCATTTGTCCCAATAAACCGTCGGCTAAAAGTACTGTCGGATTGCGGTACTTCTGAGCAAGATAAAATGCTTTGTAAGTCAAGTCAGCACACTCCTGAACTGTAGATGGCGCGAGAACAATGAGTTTATAATCTCCGTTTCCGCCCCCTCTTGTAGCCTGAAAATAATCGCCCTGAGAAGGATAAATATTACCTAACCCCGGGCCGCCACGCATAACACTAACCAAAACTACTGGAAGTTGGTCTGAAGTTGCATAAGATAAACCTTCCTGCATAAGTGAAACAGCGCATGAAGAAGACGAAGTCATGGCTTTTACACCAGTTGAACACGCGCCGATTGTCATATTTATTGCGGCAAGTTCACTTTCAGCGGAAACATAGGCTCTGCCAAGTTCCTGCATCTTACCGCTCATAAACTCTCCGATTTCACTCTGCGGAGTAATAGGATAACCGAAATAGCACTGACAACCTGCTAAAACAGCAGCATTTGCTATTGCATAATTACCCTTCATCAAAACTCTTTTATCTGTAATTGTTGCCGTCATTAAACTAACCTTTCAAAAAACAAATTACCCTCTGTAAACCTCTGTAATAGCCAAATCAGGACATCTCGTTGCACACATGGCACAACCCAAACATTCACCGTTAGGGTCCTGAAATTCTACCACTCTGTTTCCTAAATTATTTGTATCATCACTGATTTTAATTAAATTTTTAGGACACTCTTTTATACACAAATAACAAGCCTTACACTTTGATTTGTCAATTACAATGTTACTCATGTCATCCCCTCTTAAAACTCTATACATGTTCTATACTAACACTAACTAAATATTTTATCGCCACATTTATTTTTTCTGCTTAACATTTGTAATAAATAAGAGTAAATTATTTTACTAATAGGTTATAAGTTGATAAAATTAGCATGTAGGGATAGTTATATTTTAATGTTAAGGGATTTAAAATGGCTCATGATATAGAAAAAATAATAAATTTGCTCAATGATATGCAAAGGAGTAATGATGCAAATGCGGACAGTTTTGACCGTTTGCTGACAAGTATAAATTCAAGGCTTGATATGACAAGTTCAGATACAAATACCGAACTATTGAAGGCTTATATCAATGAACTTGCAAAATCTGTGGATGAAAAATATTCTCAAACCCTTAACAAATTTGAAGATATAGAAAAAGCACTCAAAGCCGTTTACAACTCTCAGGATGATCATGTTAAAAATGATGATATGAAAGAGTTGTTTGATGTTTTTTCAAAAAATGTAAATAACTTTTACACAGAAGCACGGCAGGAAAAAGCAATTTTAGCAGGAATTGAAACAAGGCTCAATGATGTTGCAACAAACAAAACCGATAAAGAAGATATTCTAAGAACCATATCACTTTTGAGAAATGACCTTGGAAATGTTAATCATTCTTATAAAAATACCATAGACGATATCAATACGACTTTAAAAACAGTTTTGGCAAATGTTAAAGGACTTGATCCTCTAAAATCCGGCGAAACCGCTAAAGCACAGATTGACATTATATTTAAGGCAACAAATGATATAATAAATCTTCTTAACGAAATTGAATCAAAAGAAGATAATCTCGAAAAATTACTAAACAATGTCGCAACAAATGAAGATTTGAAAATAACAAAAGGTATAATTGATTCAATTTTTGAAAAAACAAATGCAATAGAAGAAAGACTAAATTCTAATATTCAAAAAGACGATTTAGATGAAGTGCAACTCACACTTGCAAGCATAGATAAAAAAGCAGACCAAAATATAAACAAAGAAGATTTTGAATTAGTACAAAAACAAACTGAAGATATCCTGTCTCAAACTGATGAAATTAAACAGACATTGAGCCAAGTCGCACAGAATATAGAAAAAGCCCCAGACGCATCCGAACTTGAAAGAGGTTTATCGGAATTATTTGTTCAAATTAACAATCTTACAGGTATGATAACTTCTTCTGATACAAATAATAATGCAGATATTAGTGCGGATTTAAATACATTAAAAGAAGAACTTGATGTAATCCAAAATATTGTCACTGACCTCAATGACGCACTTGCGACAAGAATACTTAGTGACATTGATGACATTCATAACTCGCAGAACGAATTAAAAAACATAATATCGGAAATTTTGGAGAATACTCCATCACAAGATAAGATTGAAAGCATTTTGCAAAACGGTCAGACACTTGAAAGAATCAATGAGAAAACAGATGAAATTTCAAAACAACTTGAAGTATTGCCAAAAATTCAGGAAGATGTTGAAGATATAACTCTGAAACTACCTAATATTGATGTTTCTAACGAAATTGCCAACATATATAACAAAACAAATTCCATTGAAAATTGGCTTATTTCTTCAAATATTAAAGAGAATTCTGAAAAAATTGCCACTCAAATTGAAAATACTTCAACTTCTGATGAAATCGCGCAAGTTCAGTACACCACAAACGAAATAATTTCGGTACTTGAAAAACTTACACAAAGTTACGATTCCGAACAAATTAATGAATCAATTGAAGAAATTGGAGCAAAACTTAATGAAATTATTTCTGCAATAGATGGCAACATATCTAATACTGAAGATTCCGCAGTTTATGAAAAACTGGCAGACATTGAGCGTTCTATAGCAGAAATAAGCACGAAAGACGATTACTCAAATGAGGATGAATTTAACCAACTTCACGATAAATTTGCACAGTTGCAGGACTCTGTTGAAGATTTAAAACTTGATATTGAAAAGCAGTTTTTGAATAACCAAAAATATATAGCAGATAATATAACTTCTGTAAATGAATTTATTAAAAATAATGCCCTTGCAAACAACGAATATATCAAAGAAGAACTTCATACAATAAAATCATTGATAGAAGCAAATTCTTCAGATTTTGACAATATATCGGACTCTGAAAATTCAGATTTTAAATATGTCAGAGAATATTTAAGCGATATAAAAGATTTACTTCAGGATAATCAAAAAAGCGACCTGTATTCAAAAATTCTTTCACTTGAAGATTCTCTTGTAAATAATCAGACTTTTAATGAATCCGCTTTTTCACAAATTATAGACAAAATTAACGGAATTAAATTTGATAAACCTGCGACAGAAGACAGTGCACAAATTGAACAGGCAATGTCGGAAATAAATTCCTTAAAAGAGCAAATTGAAACATTAACGGCAAGTTTTGATAATAAAGATATTGATTTGGATTTAGATAATCCCGAAGAACTTTATGTTTCAAAAATTGAAGATTTTCTTTCAGACAAACTAAAAGAAATCCGCACTAATATTTCAGAAATAGCCAACACTTCAGACAAAAAGATTACTGAAGGTTTTGCATACCAAACAGAACTTCTTGAGCAAAAAACAGTTCAACTGCAAAAATTAATATCAGAGATTGAATTAAACAACAATATGAACAATCCTGATTTCAGTGAAAAACTCTCTAATGCAAACGAAACTCTCGGCGATTTTAGGCAAGAATTACAACTTGTTTCTACAGATATTACAGAAAATATTTCAAAACAAACAACAGATATTTTAAAAGAAATCGAGCCAATAAGAGAACTTCTTGAGAGAATGTATAACAATTCAAATCCTGCAACTTTGAAAAATGAAGTTGAAGAACTTAATCAATCTTTGCTTTCTGCTCCTGAACTTGCAGATTTAAGCGCAGATATTGAAGATTTATACGGCAGATTAACCGAAAAATTTACAGAAAACGAAAACAACCTTAAAGATTTCATTCTGACAGATACAGATTCAATTATAATCAAACTTGATAATTTAAGAGATTATGTTGAAAAATCTCTTGATGCTATTGTTCCGCCTGATGCCGAATCAATGAAAGAACTTCAGGACTTTGTTTCAGACATCAAAGATTTTAAAGACTCTCAGGAAAGATTGATAATTAAAAGCGTTGATGAAATTAAGCAGGAAATCAAAGCGCAAAGTGAAGAAATTAAATCAATGCTTGCTGTTGCAAACAATAATGAGCCGATTCTTGAAGCGATTGAAGGACTTAAAAAGAGTTTTAAAGCAAAATCTTCAAAGAAAAAATCAAAAACTGACAATGAAGACTCCGAAATATTTGCAGACATTGAATATAGTCCGGATGTGCTTGATGAACTAAAACAAGAATTTGAAAAATATTCAAAACAAATTGAAGTTCTCTCTAACGATAACAAACAAATTTCAGGAGTACTTGAAGGTATAAGCAAAAAACTTGAAAACCTCGCACTTTCTAAAATTACGGCTTCAAAAGTTACTAATACAAATGAAGGTGAAGAACTCGAAGATGACGATTTTGAAGTCAGCGAATATGATATTTTCGGAGAAGATAAATTTGATTTTGTTCAGGCATTTGACATTCTTCAAAACGATATAAGAAATCTTAAAGATACTGTTGAAGAAGTTAAGAAAAGTTCAAATGACAAAGAAACATCAAAAATTCCTTCTATCAATAACAGCGGAGTTGTAATGAGTATCAACTCTAAAGTTGATGAAGTACTAAAAGCCTTAAACAATAATTGGTTAAGCGACATTGAAAAATACATAAAAACAGGAAATATTACAGTTAATTCAAAACTTGATTCAATTGAATCAAAACTTGATGTATTTGTATCAGATACAACAAACACTGATATTTTGAACGAAGTATCAGACACTTTGGCAGATGTAAATGATTCCGTATCCGAAATCGCCCCAAAAATTGAGGATATGGGAACAAAAATTGAAGATATTACACCTAAAATAGAAGCATTAGGACCTGCAATAGAAGAAAAATTAACAGAGAACGATAAAAAATTGTCTTCTATGCTCGAAGAACTAAATGAAAAAATTACCCAAATCGGAGATAACGACAACAGCATAGAAGAACTAAACAACATCAAAACTCTTATCGGGGAACAAAAAACATATATTGAAGACCTTGAACCAAACGAAAAACTTGAAGCGTTCAAAAAGTGTTTGGATGAAATATCTTTTGAAGTTAATGCTTTGGCTGCTGATTCAAATGCCGACAGCGAAAAATTAAGCAAAACCATCAAAGAAATGAAAGAATCTTTGATGAGTGCGGTTGTGACAATATTTGATCAGGTTTCATTTGTTGAAGAAACTGAAGATATTAAAGATTTTGTTGAAGAAAGAACAGACGAAATTAATAAAAATATTGCACAAATTACAAAACAACTTCATCAGATTACATCTTCGGATGAAAACAATGATTATACCTATTCGATGCAGGATATTGAAACTGATTTGGCAAAATTAAGACTTGCACTGCAGGATAGCCAACAGGTAGATTTAACAGAAATTACCGACAAATTACATTCCATCACATCCTCTGTTGATTCTTTGACTCAGGATGAAATGAAAGAATTAAAATCCGAAATTTCTAACCTGAAAGAACAGACAGAATTTCTTATAGCGACATCTGACAAGTCTTACAATGCGCTCAATTCCGGTTTTGAAGGATTCGGCGAAAAAATCAGCGATAATATTTCGGTTAAGGTTGACGGGCTATCAAAAATGCTTGAAAATTCCGCTCAATCAGATAGTGTCGTAAGGCAGGCTCTTATATACATAGGCGAATGGATAGATTCCGCAACAACAAGCATAAATAAAATTTCTACAAATTCTGATGAAATCACCAGAATTAATGAAGTTCTTAACGGTATAGAGGATTTAAAAACTTCTGTTCATACTCAGGTAAACAACACTATAGAAGAAAAATTTGAAATCAGAAGCAATCAAATTGAATCAATTGAAGAAAAATTTGAAGTTTTGGGTTCACAAATTAAATCTTTAGAAAAGCAGTTTAATAAAGTAGAAAACCTTGAAAATCAACTAATGCAGCAACAAGAACGGATTGACAGACTTGAAATGAGTATTGACAAATTGCTGTCTATCGTAGAAAATCTTGATGACCCGGGAATAACGAGAAAAATGGACAAGATAGAAAAACAACTCTCTAAACTCGGTACAAATGTAGAAAAATTGGCATCGTATGTTGACTAAACTGGAAAAAGAACTCAATAAAGTTTTACCCCGACAAAATGTTATGACAAGCATAGAAGAACGATATGCCTATTCTTTTGATGCCTCGGAAAGTCAAAGTGCGGGTTCAAAGATTGCAGATGCCGTTGTTTTTGTTGAAAGTACGGAAGAAGTTTTGGAAGTAGTAAAAATTGCCAATAAACTAAATATCCCGATAATATGCAGAGGTGCAGGAACAAATACCGTAGGCAGCTGCATACCAATTAATGGCGGAATCGTTCTGAATTTTTCAAAGATGAATAAAATTCTTGAACTTAACACTCAAAATATGACAATTCGTGTTCAACCGGGAGTAACTGTAGGAGAGATACAGCAGATTGCACAAAAAAACAATTTATTTTATCCTCCTGACCCGTCAAATTTGAAAGTATCAACAATTGGCGGAAGTATTGCCCAAAATTCAGCAGGAGCAAGATGCTTTAAATACGGTTCAACAAAAAATTATGTTCTTGACTTGAAAGTGGTAACTGCAAGCGGTGAAGTAATTTCTACAGGTTCAAATACAGTAAAAAATGCTGTCGGATACGATTTAAACAGTCTGTTTACAGGAAGCGAAGGGACTTTGGGTATAGTAGTTGAAGCGACATTAAAACTTATCCCAAAACCGCAGGAAACACAGGTTTTGATGGCGTATTTTGAAAAAATAGACAATGCCGTTGAATGTGTAAATAAAATTATTGACCAAAAGATTTACCCCTCAACTATTGATTTTATGGACAAAAATGCACTTTTAACAGTTGAGCAATTTTACCATACAGGGCTTTTAACAGATAAAGAGTGTGCCTTGCTGATTGAAATTGACGGAGATTATGAAAGCGTTTTAAAAACAAAGTATAACATTTGCCAAATTTTAAATCTTAATAATGCCGTCAATATTCAGTACTCTAAAAATGAACAGGAAGCCCAGAATATATGGAGTGCAAGACGCTCATCTATGAGTGCGTGTGCAAAACTAAAGCCAAATGTCACAACTGATGATATTATTGTTCCGAGGAATAATCTTGCAAAACTTGTAAAAGGGGTACAGGGTATTTGTGAAAAGCATAATTTGACATCATGCCTTGTCGGACATGTCGGCGATGGAAGTATTCACCCTCAGATTCCAATTGATTTTTCAGACACAAATGAATACAAACACTATAAACAGGCAAAAAGTGAAATGTACGAACTTGCAGTTTCTTTAGGCGGAACAATTTCGGGCGAACACGGTATCGGTTTAGAAAAAAAACCGTTTATTTCTCAGGTTGTCGAATCAGGCGCACTAAATTATATGCGCCAAATCAAGAAAATTTTTGACCCGAATAATATCTTAAATCCTTATAAAATATTTTAATTATCTCAAGCGCAAAAATGCTTCAATCTTTGCCTTGACAGAATTTGTTGCATAATCGTCTATATCAATATAAAGTCCGTTATATTTATTTGCAAGATACTTTGCAAGTTGAGTTTTTGAACAAAAAGCCTGCGCATAAAAAACTGTCGGCACATCAGGTTCTACATACATTTCTAATTCAATGTCTGCCGGCACTTGTGCTTCCACGCATCTTGTCCAACCATAAACATGCGTTTCGTCAGGAAATAAATTTAACACGTCAAGGTCATTTGGCGGTACACCCCAAAAACCGAATTTTGGCTTACATTGAACTATATTATCACATTGTCTTTCCTCAACAATATTAGCAGTAATTGCGGTAACTTTGTCATATAAAGGCATATTGGAAGTCGAAATCACAACAGGTTTACGGTATTCAAGAGTTTCAAATTTTGTTTCTTCAACATCAAATCCCATATCTTTCAATAACTGTGCTGCAAACCAACCGCTATCACACTTATCTTTTCCGATTGGTGCGACTATTTTTATGATTTCATCTCTGAAATAAAGCGAATTATTTATAATCTGCTTGATAATTTTACAATAACTCTCAGGCAAAATATTTGACTCTGGGACTTTGGGCGAAAAATCAAAATCCAAATCAAACCAAGCCGCCTGAGGGTACTCAGACTTTACTCTTTCTATAACTTTCGGATGAGGATACCCCCAAAAACCTATCTTGTTTTTCATAGATTTATAATAACATAAATATCACTTTAAATTTTCTTTTGATACAACAATTCCGCAATATTTACAGGCAAAAAATTCTTCACTTGAATCTAAAGGCATAAAAACATGCTCACATTCATCCGGATTTTCAAGTAAATCTTCACCATCTGACGGGATATAATCCGTTCTGACAGACGGCTTATAAGTTTTACCTTTTATAAATTTAGTAATCCACTCAAAAATATACATTATAAACTAAAACTTTCAGGTAACAACTGTGCAAGAGTAAATATTTTTAATTCATTACCACTTTGCAAAATAATATCAACATCATTATCATTATCACAAAACTCATGTATAACCTGTCTGCAAGCACCGCAAGGCGCGCAATTATCCTGAACGGGAGAAAAAATTGCAACGGCTTTAATTTTTCTTTTACCTTCAGCAATAGCAGAACCTATGGCATTTCTTTCTGCACAAATTGTCATACCAAAACTTGAATTTTCAAAATTGCAACCCGTATAAATTGCTCCATCATCAGTCATTACACATGCACCAACAGGGAATTTTGAATAAGGGCAATAAGCATTTTTTGCCGCATCTATTGCTTTTTGCATCAATTCTTCATAAGTCATAATTATCACCTTTATAAAAAATTATATAACTTTCAATAAAAATTTAATCCCTTGAATGTATGAATGAATTAATTTATCTTAAAATTTCTAAAGTTTTTAACAATTTCTGCCGACTATAAAAAAGTAAATTTACAACCAAGGGTGTACTATGGATGTATCAAGAATAGAAGCGTATAATCCAAACAAAATCAATTGGCGAAACATGACAGCCAAAGAAATACTTAAATACGAAAAACAGGGAGTAGAAGTTCCTGATGTATATGTACAGTGGGCGCACAATTTTTTACAAAATGTGCAAAAATATGATAATGATGAAGTAACTTACGAAAATGCCAAAGCAATAACAAGACATCAAAGCAACGAAGCAAAAACAAACGAAAACTCAAGAAGCGGAGCAAATACAAAAGTAAAAGATTTGGATAAACCTAAAGAAACAGAAGACCAAACCTCGGAAGAAGATGCCGCTTTAGCAGTAGAAAATGCGAATATTTCTACCGATTCAGGAGATTCTGAAAGCATTTCAACCGATAACGGAACAGAAGCGATACAACTTACGGCAGCTCAAACAAAACGCAAAGATTTTCAGGATAAAGGCGTAGAACTTAGAGAACAGGCAACATCTTTTACGCAAGACAGCCAAACCTACGGGAGTCAGGCATCATCTGAAATAAGCACTATGGATAGCATTGAAAGCAGTTCAAATAATGAAATTGCAGAACTTGAAGGTGCAATGAAAGAACTTATAGCAGAAGCCGACGCAAAACAACAAGAACTTCGTCAAAACGTGGATAAAATAAATAACGAAAAAAGCGACGGTTCAACATTTGCCAAAATTGAAAAATTACAAAAAGAACTTGAACAACTCGGGATGTCAGGTCAAAACGAAATAGCACAAAGCGAAGGAACATTGAGAGGTTACAGTTCCGATATTAATGCAGGACAGGCAATAATGCTCAATGCAGGTGATTTTGGGACAGAAACCGTTGATGTCGGGAACGAATTATTATCAACAACAGGCGGAGCGTGGTGGTTTAATATTGACAGAATGATAGGTCAAAAAGCCGTTAATGCAGGTAATAGTGCAATAAGAAAAGCACAAGAAGGAGAAAATGCCGTAATTTCTGCCCAAATTACCAACAACGCAAACATAGGAAAAGTCCCGGAACTAAAAACAAGCATAACTGATAAAACAGGGGTAGATGCACAGAATGCAAAAAGTCAAGGGAATGCTTCAGAACAAGACCCGATAACAGGCAAAGAAAAAGAAGCGGATAAAGATATCAAAACGGCTTCAAATGACGGTACGGATACAACCGATAAATTGCATATAAGCATTGATGAACTTGTAAAGCGTAAAGTCCGCAGAGGAGAATATATCAAGGATGCCTAATCTATTTTAGAGAATCAATCGCTTGTTTAATATCACTTGCCCCATAAATATAACTGCCTGCAACAAGAGAATTCGCACCAAAATCTTTGCAAATTTTACCTGTCTGAGAATTAATCCCGCCATCGACCTGAATAATCAAATCTTCAGGGGCATTTTGTCTTATAAATTTAATTTTTTCGGCACAATCACTCATAAACGACTGACCGCCAAACCCCGGTTCAACCGTCATAACAAGGACCATATCAACAATATCAAGGTAAGGCAACAGCACATCCGGTCTTGTTTTCGGCTTGATGGAAATACCGGCTTTTATACCAAAAGACTTGATTTTTGTAATTAAATTAACAATATCATTTTCTTTTACCGCTTCGTAATGAAAAGTCAAAATATCCGCACCCGATTTTGCAAACGGCTCAACATACTTATCGGGATTTTCAATCATCAAATGAACATCCAGCGGTAAATTTGTAATTTTTTTAAGCGATTTTACAACAGGAACACCGATTGTAATATTCGGTACAAAATGCCCGTCCATAACATCAACATGCACCCAATCCGCACCGCAATCTTCAACTTTTTTTATATCACGCTCAAGATTAGCAAAATCCGCAGATAAAATAGATGGTGAAATAATAATTTTATTGTTCATCTATATAATCCCCAACTTTTCACAAGCACTATAAGCCGCTTTCTGTTCGGCGTCTTTTTTGGATAAACCTTTTTCTGTCGCCAAAACTTCTCCGTTATAAGAAACTTCAACTTCAAAAATTCTTTTATGCGCAGGGCCTGATTCGTTTACAACTTTATAAACAGGGCGGTTTTTATCTAAACTTTGAGTGTACTCCTGCAAAATTTCTTTTGAATTATATTTTGCAAAATTATCTTTTACATCTTTTATGTACGGAGTTAAAGTTTTTTCAATATATTTTCTGACCTGCTTATATTTGCCGTCGAGATAATATGCCCCCAAAATTGCCTCAAAAGCGCAGGCACAAATAGAATTCAAATTTCTTGCGCCCTGCTTTTCGTCATGTTTACTTAAAATTATTAGTTCTGATAAACCATTTCCTTTTGCTATTTGAGCAAGTGTATTATCCGAAACCACAATAGAGCGAATTTTTGACATTTCGCCTTCGGTACTTTGCGGATACATATTATATAAAACATCGGAAACAGTTAGTTTTAAAACAGCATCTCCCAAAAATTCCAATCGTTCATAAGATTCTGTATAATCTAAATTCAAATCCTGAGTATAAGACGGATGAGTCAAGGCTTTTTTAAATAAATCAGAATCAACAATCTTTATTCCAAAAATTTTTTCAAGCGATTTCATTAGAATATACCTTTAACAAAATCCCATACTGTAGTCATCCATTCAGTTTTAAATACGAAATATTTAAAGAAATAATAAGCAATCGGTATAGTGAACGCAAAACTATCAGTTCTGTCTAAAAATCCGCCATGCCCCGGAAGGGCATCACCTGAATCTTTTACCCCTGCATCGCGTTTCAATAACGATTCACATAAATCACCGATTTGAGCAAAAGTTGTGCATAACAAACCTGCAACCAAAGACCAGAACCAGCCTATTCCCAAATATAGCCCGAATATTTCTGCAAATATAACAGAGCCTAAAACTCCGCCTAATGCTCCTTCAATAGTCTTATTTGGGCTTACAGTCGGCGCAAGTTTATGCTTTCCCCATCTTGAACCGACATAATAGCACCCGACATCGGTTGCGATAACTGATGCTATCATCAGGACTACAAAACCTAAACCACTGTCATATTCTCCATTATGAAGGTTTCTGAAAAATATAAGATGCAAAGGAAACCAACCG
>Ga0256407_10006139_pt1 | contig 18745 bp, 14 predicted proteins | sample RumenRJG_04DNA_FD_193489 | JGI IMG/M metagenome (GOLD analysis project Ga0256407, IMG submission 193489) | Bovine rumen microbial communities from Lethbridge, Alberta, Canada - RJG_04 | ecosystem: Host-associated > Mammals > Digestive system > Stomach > Rumen | place: Canada: Alberta...
GTCTGGAGGGGATTTCTTGCCTGTATAAGTGCAAAATAAGGCAAAAACGGGACAAAAATGGTTAAACAATGCAAAAATGACAGCCAATTATTTGGTTTGCAACATAGAGGGGCAAAAGCTCATAGCCCAGGGCATCGCCCTGTGGTATTATGCCCAATGTGATTCATTCGCCCTGTAAGGGCAAAAGCCCTAATATGAGGTAATGCTTTTGCCCTTACAGGGCGAAAATAGCAACCTACATATACCTAGGGCGGTGCCCTAGGCTATGAGCTTTTGCCCCTTTGGGACGCTATTGGATGATTGTGGATAATCATTTTGGCATAACGGCAAGACTAAAGGGGTAACGAAACGTGACATCCTTTGATGTTATCGGGAAAACGGATAAGCTGGTGTCGCGTTTCGCGACCTCAGCTTTATGTTATCGGCTAAGCATTTGAGGAGATGACGCCCTGAAATAGGGACTCATAAACCAGTGCCCTGAATCAGGGATGTGGTTTTGCGTAGTTAAGAGCAAAGGGGGTAGCAAATTGCGACCCCCTTCGTTTTTTCGGGAAAGCAGTTGAAGGGGAAGGGGTGATGGAAAGTGATACAATTAAGGACGCACTAAAACGGTGCGTCCTTGATTGTTATAGAAATTTAGAAGTGTTTTTACTCCGCAGTTGTCACGGTATAAGTCCAGGTGTATGTGCCGTCGCTATTATCCGTGCGTGCGCTACGGGTCACGGTATAACCCTCGGCAGCAAGCACATTCGCATTGCTGTTATTAACGCCTTCGTTATAATTCGTTGCAAACAGACCATAACGATTATCTCTTTTTGCCGTAACAGTCAATGTTCCATTACCGCTAATCTTCAGGTTACCAGAGGCGGTATAGATGCAATCATTGGAATTAGGACAACAGAAGCTATTTGTGCCATTAATGATGAGATTAATATCCTTGTTGGCTTCTAGAATCTCTTGCAGATGCCCTTCATGCGTAGCATTAATGCCATTGAGAGTAACAGTACTAACCTTCCTCAAACGGAAATAGTAGCCGACACTGGTACCGCTAATGGTGATATTCGTCGGGTCATCATAAATGTCATAGCGATTATATGCATCCGTTTTTACGCTGGTGCCTGTGACGATAGGCTGATTCATCTTACGAACGAAAGGCAGCGTCATTGAGCCGTGATAATATTTGCCATTCTGAAAACCACCGCTTGGGGCGTTCTTTGTACATTCATAGATATTCTCTTGATCATCCTGTGCCGTGAAGGTAAGGGCGTCAGTCCCGTCAGAACCTACAAAGCGCAAGGAGAGATAGATGTCGCCATTAGCATCAATGACAGGATTGGTGATTGACAAAGGATTATATGTATTCGTTTGTTCTTCATACAATGGGGCATATATCCAAATAAGCTTATTATTTTTCGATGTCACCATTAGACTCGTAATGGTAGGTGTGACGGTCTCACCACTTGCATCCTTGAACGTGAGGCTCTGACGGAACATAGACTGCAAGTTCTGGAACGAGGCAGTAGCAACCGTTGACAACGTTCCGTTTGCAAAATCGCTCACAGTCACCGTAGCCTCTGCGCCATCAAGCACAGTCGTTGCTGCACCAGTCTGTCTGGTATAATCAAAATGATTGTAATACAGGTCGTTAGTGGTACTGTAATTATTGAAATTATAGAACAGTCTAAGTTCGTCGTTTGCCTCAATCGTGCCAGTAAGTTCTCCAGTCAGGTCACAACTCTTGCCGTCATCGCTGATGTTCGTAGGGCTAAGAGTACCACTAAGCATTGTTTTCTTGGTCACATTATACACATAAACAGCCTCAGTTGTCTGGAATGTGCTGTTGCTAGTCGTGCCGTCGAAGTTAACGGCACGAGTCTGCGCTTCACCTCCCATCGTGGCATGGATGCGCACTTGGTGAACATTAGTCTGTGTAGGGTTTACTACTGGAGTTGGCTCTTCTGCGATGCTGTCATCGCTGCTTGAGCAAGCTGTGAGTCCGCTTACAACCATAGAGGTTGCGAGGAATGCCAGAGGCAAGGTTTTCAAGAAATTCTTCTGCATTTTTTGTTCTGTGAGTTTTTAGGTTAATGACTTGCTGGCTTACCACTCCTCAGAGTCGTATTCCATCTTTGTTGCGCCACGTCTTAGCTGTTGTGGCTGTGGTTCACTTGCCTGAAGAAGACATTCGCGTTGTCTCAACTTACAGACCTCAAAAGCAGGCTTCATGTAGTCTTTTCTTTCCATTTTTCGTTATTGTTTAGCTAAAGTTTTACACATTTTTATAAAACGGATACAAAAGTACTCAAAAAAAATAATTTAGGCAATTTTTTATGCAGTTATTTTCACAAAATCTTAACTTACGAGGTAAAAATGCCCATTTTCCTCCTATGATTCTCCGCTCTTCCTCCGTAGTTACTCCATCGTTACTCCATCGTTACTCCATCGTTACTCCATCGTTTCGATGGAGTAACGATGGAGTATTGATGGAGTAACCTCCTTTTTGCATAGGAGGAGCCTGGTTGCGTGAATTGAGCGACAAATGATAAATAACGTAAGCTTGACGAAATTATAGTTTCTTTGTTTCCACTGTGTGGAGCTACGTAAATTTCCGTGAATTGAACGTGAATTTTCCATAAATTCTCTTTCCTTCATTGAAAATTTACGATAATTTACGGTTAATTGGCTTTCCCTTCGGCCGCCGAGCTGAACCTTCACGGATAATTTGTGTAGCCAAGCGCAGCGTTTAAATTCATCGAGATTTGTCGAAGACCCACTGACCATAGGGAGGTAACTGGCGTTATTTAGAAGCGGCTCAGTTTTTTTCATCATTATTGAGCGACAAATGATAAATAATAATCGTAGATTTTATTCGTCGAAGTTACATTATTTCATTTCGCTAATTCCTTTGTGCAAGTAAAGATAGGTGAAAATAGAGCGTTTTTGTAAAATTTTACCTATAAAATTGCTCTTTTTCTTTTTTTTTTACTAACTTTGTACGCAATTTGGGAAAAAGAAGGTCCATGACCCACCACAACCCTCCCCAAGGGAGGGAGTCTTTGGATACAATGAATACTATAAAAATCTCTCCCCCTTGGGGGAGAAGGAGGGGGTCAGGGCTTTATTATATGCTAATAATTAAACAAAAATAAATCAAAACTAAAAAATGGCAGTATTAGGTAAAATTAGACACAGAGGCAAGATACTGGTGAGTGTCATCGGTATTGCACTCTTTGCTTTCATTGCCGAAGAGGCTTTCCGCTCTTGCGAGGCTTCAAAGAACAACGCTCGTCAGCAGATTGGCGAGGTTCTCGGCGAAAAGATTAGTTATGAGGAATTCCAGAAGATGGTTGATGAGTTCAGCGATGTCATCAAGCTGACTCAGGGTAAGGAAAACCTCTCTGAGGACGAGCTTAACCAGCTTCGCGATCAGGTTTGGAACACATACGTTCAGACAAAGCTCATTGAGGATGATGCCAAGAAACTCGGTCTCACAGTTACTGACGATGAGGTTCGCGATATCCTTAACCAGGGTACAAACCAGATGCTTCTCCAGTCTCCTTTCGTAAACCAGCAGACTGGCCGCTTCGATGCTAACGCACTCAAGCAGTTCATGAACGAGTACAAGAAGAATACAAACCCTCAGCTCAAGGAGCAGTACGAGAAGATATATAACTACTGGCAGTTCATCGAAAAGACTCTCCGTCAGCAGACTCTCGCTCAGAAGTATCAGGTCCTTCTCGGTCATACTTTCTTCTCTAATCCTGTTGAGGCTAAGCAGACATACAACGAGCAGACAACAGAGGCAAGCATCGAGCTTGCAGCTTTCCCTTACTCTTCAATCGAGGATAAGGACGTTCAGGTTTCTGACGCTGACCTCAAGGCTAAGTACAACGAGCTTAAGCCACGCTTCAAGCAGTATGACGAGACACGTGACATCAAGTATGTTGCAGTTCGTGTAAAGGCTTCTGCCGGCGATAAGGCTGCCCTCATGAAGCAGACCAAGGAATATGCTGCTCAGCTTGCTACTGCTGAGGATCCAACTGAGATCATCCGCAAGTCAGGCTCTATCGTAGCTTATCTCGGTGTTCCAGTAAACAAGAATGCTTTCCCATCTGATATCCAGTCTCTCATTGACTCTACATCAGTAGGCACAACAACAGCCATCAAGGAGAATCTTGAGGACAATACTCTCAACGTTCTTCGCATTCTGTCTAAGGCAGAGCTTCCTGACTCTATCGAGTTCCAGGCAATTCAGGTTAGCGGTGAGACTCCAGAGGACGCTCACAAGCGTGCAGACTCTATCTACAACGCTCTTTCAGCTGACGCTACACAGTGGGAGGCTATCGCTAAGAAGTATGGTCAGACAGGCGCAAAGAACTGGCTCACAACACAGCAGTACCAGTATGCTCCATCTCTCGATTCTGACACTAAGGCATACCTCAACACCCTTAACTATGCAAGCGTAGGTGCTCTGAAGAACATTCAGACAACTGCTGGTAACATCATCGTTAAGGTAACAGACCGCAAGGCAATGACAACAAAGTATGTTGCTGCCGTTATCAAGACTGACATCGCATTCTCTAAGGATACATACTCACAGGCATACAACAAGTTCTCTCAGTATGTTTCTGAGAACCAGACAATCGAGGGTCTTGAGAAGAATGCCAAGAAGTATGGCTACACAGTAGAGACTGCTTCTGATACACGTACCACACAGCACTACGTTGCTAATCTCCGTGCTACTCGCGATGCTCTCAAGTGGATCTTCGATTCTAAGGAAGGTGCAGTTTCTCCTCTCTATGAGTGTGGCGAGAATGACGCTCTTCTCGTAGTAGGTCTTACAAAGATTCACGAGAAGGGTTATCGTTCACTTGACGACGAGCAGATCAAGGAGATCGTAAAGGCTGAGGCTATCAAGGACAAGAAGGCAGAGAAGCTTATTGCAAAGGTTGCAGGTTCTAAGAGCATTAAGGATGCACAGGCTAAGGGTGGAAAGGTAGCAACTGTAAATCAGGTTACTTTCGCAGCTCCAGTATTCGTACAGCTCACAGGTTCTTCTGAGCCAGCTCTTAGTGGTGCAGTAGCAGCAACAAAGGTTGGTCAGTTCTCTGCAAAGGCAGTTAAGGGTAACGCTGGTGTATATCTCTTCAAGGTTGCAAGCAGCGGTTCTCGTGCAGGTGTCAAGTTTGATGCTAAGTCTCAGGAGATGAAGCTCGCTCAGCGTAACATGCAGATGGCTGGCAACTTCATGCAGGAGCTTTACATCAAGGCTGATATCGTGGATAATAGGTATTTGTTCTATTAATAGACCACACGACCTACCCAAACCCTCCCCAAGGGAGGGCTTCTCCCCCCTTACCCCCTCAAGGGGGAGTAGATACATTTTTCAAATCAAGGGAATATACCTTTTTATATTATAAGGTGTAATACTATATAGAACTCTCCCCCTTGGGGGGAGAAGGTGGGGGTCTCATAAAAAAAATTAAATCCGCTCTCTGAAATTCATCGGAGAGCGGATTTTTTTGTAGTATCAATAATTTTTTGTACCTTTGCAACCCGAATGCGCAGTCGTATCACGATATTTATTTTCTCTTTTGTCATTATTTTTGCAATGGCAAGCAATCGCGCGTCATTCTTCAGCTCAAAGAAGAATGATGCTGATACCGTTGTGTCTGTGAAAGATACGGTGCGCAAGGATTCAGCTATTGCCGGAAAAGTTGATATTGATACTACGCTTGCTCAGGCAATAGATACACTCGACTCTCTGCATCGTGCCATATTCCTTAGAAATAAGGCGATAGATGATTCCATCAGACTTGACTCTATAAACAGAAGGAAAAAGAACGGTATAGATGCTCCTGTGGAATATACGGCAGACGATTCCCTCGTGTATTTCGCTGGAAATAAGATGGCACATCTCTATGGCTCTTCAACCGTGAAGTATGAGAATATGGATCTTGCGTCAGAGAAAGTGGCGATAACGCTTGATTCAAGTCTTGTGCGTGCTACAGGTGTATATGATTCAGCCACACGCGAGAAGATTGGAACACCAGTATTCAAAATGGGATCAGACTCGTATGAATCTGATACTATGGCATTCAATTTCAAGACAAAGAAAGGTCTCATTGCCTCTGTCTATACAGAGCAGGAGGACGGCTTTCTTACAGCTGAGCGTTCAAAGCGTGACAAGGAAGGAAACCTCTACCTGAAGCATGGACGCTATACCACCTGTGACGAGGAGCATCCAGACTTCTACCTTGCCCTTTCACGTGCAAAGGTGCGTCCGGGTAAGGATGTGATATTCGGTCCTGCATATCTCGTTGTTCAGGATGTGCCTCTGCCTATCGCCATTCCTTACGGATTCTTCCCATTCTCAAAGTCATATTCAAGTGGATTCATCATGCCGACCTACGGTGATGAGACATCCAGAGGCTTCTATCTGCGTGATGGTGGCTATTACTTCGCCATTTCCGACCGTATTGACCTAAAGCTTACGGGAGAGATCTATACCAAGGGATCATGGGGATTGTCGGCAATATCCAACTATCGTAAGCGATACAGGTACTCAGGTTCGTTCAATGCCTCTTTCCAGGACACCCGTAATGGTGACAAGGGAATGCCTGACTATACCAAGGACAAGAGTTTCAAGATTGCATGGTCACATCGTCAGGATGCAAAGGCAAATCCTTACAGTACGCTCTCTGCAAGTGTCAATTTTGCCACTTCCAGCTATGAGAACAACAATATGTCTTCGCTTTATAATCCGCAGTCACGTTCACAGAGCACCCGTACTTCGTCTGTTTCGTGGAACACGCAGTTCTCAAGCATAGGCATGAGTCTGTCATCGGCTGCCAATCTCTCGCAGAGAGTGCGTGACTCTGTAATCGACCTTACATTGCCTGATCTCAATATTTCGGTATCACGTTTCTATCCATTCAGACGCAAGTATGCAGCGGGCAAGGAACGTTGGTATGAGAAGATCAGTCTGTCATACACAGGACACGTCTCCAACTCTATAAGCACCAAGGAGGATAAGCTGCTTGACTCTCGACTTAACAGAGACTGGAAGAACGGAATGCAGCATAACATTCCTATTAGTGCCTCTTTCTCTTTGTTCAATGCCATAAACCTTACGACTTCGTTCAACTTCACGGATCGTATGTATCTCAGTAAGGAGAAGAAAAGCTGGGTGGTGAATGACAGGACTGGGGAAGGATATGAAAAAACTGATACGCTTTACGGTCTGTATAACGTCTATAACTGGAGTGCGTCGGTAAGTGCCAATACCAAGTTGTATGGTATGTTCATACCAAGCCGTAAGCTCTTCGGAGATAAGATTCAGGCTATTCGCCACGTATTCACACCTTCGGTTTCATTCAACTTTGCTCCTGATTTCGGAGATGAATCATACGGCTATTGGAATACCTATCAGAGAACGCTTGCAGATGGTAAGGTAGAGACCGTGCGCTATTCTCCATACTCAAATTCATTGTTCGGCGTTCCTGGCTCAGGAAAGACTGGTGCCGTTATGTTCCAGATGTCGAATAATCTTGAGATGAAGATCAAGTCAGACAAGGATACTACCGGCTTCAAGAAAATCTCCCTCATTGATGAGCTTGGTGCAAGTATATCATACAATATGGCAGCCAAGGAGCATAATTGGAGCGACCTCAACATGAATCTCCGCCTCAAGTGGTGGAAGAGCTACACCTTCAGTCTTAGTGCCGTTTTCAAGACCTATGCGGTGGCTCAGAAAGAAGATGGAACGGTGGTGGAGACTAATAGGACTCAGTGGTCACTCGGTCATTTCGGACGTTTCCAGGGTATGTCGCAGAACATATCATATACGCTTAATCCTGAGAAGCTGAAAAAGCTCTTTGGAGGTGGCGATGACAAGAAGAAAAAAGATACTGACGATGCCGATGATGATGAAACAGGACTTGATTCAAATATCGACCCTGTGATGGCAAAAGGTCAGAAGGCTGTAGAGGACAAGCCAGGCAAGGCTGAGACAGACGATGACGGTTATATGCATTTCTCAATGCCTTGGAGCCTCACGTTCAGCTATGGTGTCACCATGCGTGAGGATGCGCAGAATTTCAAGAAATACAACCAGACGGTGTTGTATGACAACAAGAAATGTGAGGCTGGTTACTATGGATATAAGTTCACGCAGAACCTGAACTTCTCAGGTAATGTAAGACTCTCAGAGGGTTGGAACATATCATTTTCATCTGGCTATGACTTCGACTACAAGAAGCTGTCCTTGACCACAGCATCGCTTTCGCGCGACCTTCATTGCTTCTCAATGAGCTGTAGCGTGGTACTGGCTCCTTACACCAGTTATAACTTCTCATTCCGTTGTAATGCAGCTACGCTTACCGATGCTCTCAAATACGATAAGCGTTCCGGATATTCAAATAACGTGAATTGGTATTAGACCCCTCCCCATCCCTCCCGAGGGAGGGAGTCTTTATATACAATAATACTATCTAAAATCTCTCCCCCTCGGGGGAAGTCCGATGTTGATAACATCGGAGTATGTGTCAGAAGGAGGGGGGCTTTTATTAGATAAAAATAAACATTTTTATAAAAAAAAGTCGTAATCCTTTGTTTTACCGAAAAAAAAGTTGTATCTTTGCCACTGAAATTTCAAAATTAAGGCCGAAAGAGGTTAAGAAATAAAGATATAAAGGAAGTAGAGATTAAGACTTGCTTTAGCTTGATGTGCTTCTGCGAATATTTTAATTTTCAATTTCCAATTCTCAATTTTCTATAAGCCTTAGTCCTTAAAAATAATAAGTATTATGAAGATAATAACAAAGATCACACTCATTATCATGTGCCTTGCCTTCTCGCAGATGATGCATGCACAGGATGCTATTGTCTATGACTATCGTCTTGATGATAAAGCTCTCAACGATACAAAAAATCCTATACCTTACGAGATACGTCACTCGCCTCTGTTCGGAAAGACTATCAATGTCTTCGGTGCAAGCCGTGCTCGTAATGCCCGTAAGGAAATCACGGACACATGGCATTGTAAGGTTGCCCAGAAGTATCACATGCTCTATCGCAACTATGCACGTAACAACTGCTGTATAGCATTCGACCGTCGTAATGAGCGTTGGAGTGCTCCTATCAACGAGTTCTATGAGGATATGGACTCATGCGACTATATCCTCCTTATCGGTGGTCACAGCGATGCAGAGCATATCATCAAGGGTAAGGGTACCCTCGAGCAGTTTGAGGAAGGTCTGGCAAAGCTTCTCCGTGGCTTCATCAAGAAAGCTCCATCAGCAAAGATTGCTGTCATGACTCCTTGGAAGATTGTTAATCCACCTTATCCTGACATCACCCGCATCATGATCGAGCAGTGTCATAACTTCACAATTCCAGTTTATGACTGTTCTACGCAGAGTGGTATTTACGTATGGGACATGGAGTTTACGAAACGGTATTTCCATTCATATCAAGACAATACCCACCTAAATGCAAAGGGACATAAATTGTTTATGAACAAAGGAGAGAAGTTCCTGTTGGGACTTTAACGAATTGAAAAAAAACAAAAGACAAAAGGCAAAAGACTTTAGACTTTAGACCTTAGTCTTTAGACAAAATAAACGAAAAAGACGCAGAGTCACTGAGGTTTTATACTTCACGACTCTGCGTCTTTCATTTATTTTATTTTCAATTATCAATTATAAATTAACGTGAATTCGACGAATTAAAATGCTGCGCTTGGCTACACGAATTATCCGTGAATTAACCGTAAATTATCGTAAATTTTCAATGAAAGAAAAAAGATTTATGGAAAATTCACGTTCAATTCACGGTAATTTACGTAGCTCCACACAGTGGAAACAAAGAAACTATTATTTCGTCGAACTCACGTTAAATTATCAATTAAGCCCAAGTATTGGGCTTTTACCAGGCTCTCTTCGCCTTTAGTTCGAGGTATTTCTTCAGCACTCCATAAGAGAGGTGTTCGGGATATACTGAAACGGAGTAGATACCGTTTTGCTGAAGAGTGTCGGCTATGAGCTGCTTCTGGTTGATCATATCCTTTGCCAGAGTACGCTCTACGCAGCGTGAGTGATTCTTGTTCTTAGTCTTGCCTGTAAAACTACGTTCTGACACTTCTTCCAGTTCCTTGTCGAGACAGTTTACCACCACAAGGCAATTGCGCGTGGAGATGCGTTTGAAGAACTGTAACTGACGATCAAGGGATGTCATTGTTGGTATCTCCGTATATAGGAAAATAAGGCTTCTACGCTTCACGTTACGGTCTATAGTTAGGCATAGCTGCTCTATGTCGCTTTCACCATACTCAGTCCCAAGGGCGTAGAGCTGCTGCATAATGCTGTTGAACTGTGGCTTGCCTGCCCTTGGAGGTAGATAGCTGATACCCATTGGACCGTATGCACATACGCCCACGCAGTCAGACTCTTTTTCCAGAGCGGAATATGATACGAGAAGAGAGGCATTGATGGCGTGATCCTGAAGGGTGAGAGAGTTGAATGTGCGGTGCATGGCACTACCGCAGTCGATGACGTTAATGATATGCTGTGAACGCTCATCCTCATATTCATTCACCATAGTATGCCCAGTTCTTGCCGTTGCCTTCCAGTTGATTGTACGGATGTCATCACCCACCACATACTCTCTTATGTCGCGGAACTCCGTCTGATTGGATGGCATCTGTCTCTTGTGTGTACCAGTGCTGAGAACCTGTTTAGCCCTTACCTGTTCGTCTTTCTCGCGCAGACGACTGAAGGCAGGATATACATCAACGCTCATACCTTCCTTTTCGAGCACTATTCGGCGCTCTACGAGTCCGAAAATAGATGCGAAGACTAATGTCCTGCCAAGTGCATAATGTCCTCTCTGAGTGGGGAGAATTGAAAAATGAGAATTGAATTTTATTCCATCTTCACTTTCCATTTTCAATTTTCCGTCTTCACTTTTGATAAACTCTACGGGAAGCTCATCAATGATGTATGCGCTTCGGAGTCTGCCTCTTGTGATACTGAATGTGAAGTCCACGGTGTTTTCCTCACCCAGATCCGCTTTTGACGCTATGGTTCTTCCGCCCTCAATGCGTAGCCATAATAACATGCAGGTGTCGGCTATTGTGGCAATGGTAAGTAGGCACAACCCTATGAGGGCTATGTAATAGAGGATGTCTGTCAGCAATCCCAATGCCGAGATGGTGGCAATGGAGAATAGGAGTATGAAGAATTGTTTCTTTAGAAACATAGATGGAGACCCCCCCCCTTACCCCTCCCATAAAGGGAGGGGAGTGAATAGCTTTTATCCTTATGGGGGAAGGGTATGTTAATTGTTAATTATTAATCGTATTTACTAACTACTCCCCTCCCTTTATGGGAGGGGCAGGGGGTGGGTCGTGTCTATAATCTGCTTCACAAGCTGGGTGATGGTCATACCATTAAGCTCAGCCTCTGCGGTAAGAGTAACCCTGTGGGCAAGGATGTAGGGGGCGAGGAAGTGAATGTCATCAGGGGTGACGAAATCCCTGCCAGAGAGGATGGCGTGCGCCTTGGCTGTCTGGAGAAGTGCGATGGAAGCACGAGGCGAGCCACCTATCCATGTGTAGGTGGAATCACGGGTTGCTGCCACGATGTTACAGAGGTATTTCATCAGAGAGTCATCAACAACTACCTGAGTCAGCATGCTACGCATCTGCTTCAGCTCATCGAGAGTGATGACTGGCTTGTCAAACTTAACCTCATGTAGGTTGTTGCCCTGGTGATATTCCTGAAGGATTTTAAGCTCAGACTCTACGGAAGGGTAGCCAACCGTTATCTTCATAAGGAAACGGTCCATCTGTGCCTCTGGCAAGCGGTATGTGCCTTCCTGATCAATAGGGTTCTGGGTAGCCATGACCATATAGAAATCGGGTAGGGCGTATGTCTTTCCGTCAAAAGTGACCTGTCGCTCTTCCATACACTCGAACAGGGCAGCCTGTGTCTTAGCAGGTGCACGGTTTATCTCATCCACAAGCAGGAACTGAGTAAAGACAGGTCCTTTGCGGAAGGTGAACTCCTGTGTCTGGGTGTTGAGGATTGATGTTCCGACTACATCGGTAGGCATGAGGTCGGGGGTGAACTGGAGACGCTTGAAATCTACGCCTATGAGTTGCGAGAGCGTCTTTGCCATGAGCGTCTTTGCTACGCCAGGCACACCTTCAAGCAATACGTGACCATCGGCAAGGAGAGCTGTGAGCAACAGTTCGAGCACCTCATCCTGTCCTTTTACAATACTATTGACTGCAGTCTTCAGTGCTGTTATCTTTAGGTTGAAATCAGAAAGATCAATTCTTGATGTATATTCCATATTTTTATTTTATTGATATTTTCTTTATATTAAATTATAAAATGAAAAATTAAAAATGAAAAATACAGATTGCCCTTTGTCGTCTCTGTGTAACTTGTATTTTTCATTTTTCACTTTTCACTTTATCTTATCCAACTGCTCCAGACACACTCTATATGCCTTATCATCTACCTGAACGCCGTTAGCAGTAAGTTCCTCAAGCGTGGTGAGAACATCTTTGACGGATTCCTTGTCGAGATGCTTGGTGTTGGCAATGTGTTCGGCAAACTGAGAGACTTCGGTGTAGTCCCTTGTGCGCATGTCGAAATAATACTCCTTGCGCAACTTATACAACAGCACTCGTTTTTCTATCCTCAACAGTTCGCTATAATCTGTATCCTTTGTATAGATAGTGGCGAGATGCCTTATGTAGCTGATGCTTGAGTTTGTCTCTTTTTGGTTCTCTGTCTCTGCCCTACGCCTGCGTCTTCCGTTGATGAAGATGGCAAGTATGAGAGCTATGATGAGCAACCACAGGAAGAGGGCGGTGCATGGATGGTCGAGTAGCACATAGAATAGTGAACCGCCATTCATTCCTTTGGTGTAATCCGTTTCTTCCCTATATACGATGACAAGTGGCAGTCGCTTGTCGAACGTGGCATTCATGACGTGCTCCATGCCCTTGCGCAAGTCTTCGTCGCTTGCAGCATAGTTGGTGAAGAATGCGAAGCTATACACTAATGTGATGCAACCCTTGCCAATGTCCCTACGTGCAGCTATGTCATAGCCACTTTTTCGTGAGATAAGGCTCGTATATGTGCCCCTCGGAATGCCATTGTAACAGTCATAGTGAAGATCCGATTTTGATCTTATAGTGTCTGCCGCGCTCATCTCATAGCCAATCATTGTATTCCACATCTTTATGGTGCTTGACTTTGCGCCATTTCTGAGATAGAGGGTTTCGCGCTTTTGTTCGCGAGGATTCCTCAGAAAGTCCTTGATGTCGAAACTTGGAGATTCTTCGAGTGCATAGATGTTCAGATTCTCGATGAAGTAATCGTCCGTTGTGGCATAGAGGAATCGACTGCCATTGTTCGCCCTGCTTATGATATTTGCCGTTGCTGCCGAGTCATTTTCGTATTCATTGATGAAAAGAAAGTTTGCCTTCTTCTTGCGATATTTCTTGAGGGCATCCTCTGCATTCTCAACGTATATCTTGCCGTGCCATGTCTCGTGCAGGTATTCGTCAAGATACTTCGCACCAAATGCTTCCTCGTTCTCGATGTTGCCCATGTGCTTGATGTCCCACTTGTATGTAGGGAACTGATTATACAGGCGTTTGCCGTAAGGGAACAGGAAAATGCAGATTACGCATACGGCTATTACTCCATACACCAATGCGGTATGCTTTGACATAAAGTTTAGCACTTTATTCATTGTTCACCTCCTCCCTCGCCTTTATGGTGCATAGCTCATTATATATGGTTGTTACCTCGTCAAAAATGGTTTGATTGGCAGGGTAGTGACCATATTTTATATATAGGAACGTCATGGTGATGTCTTTCAGCTTATGGGCATCGATAGGCATTTCCCTTACATACATCATCGGAGTCTTATAAGGTTCCCACACTATCAGACGCATGCTGTCAAGACGCTGGAGGGTCATGAGGTAACGTAGGTGTATGGCGTGTGCGAAGTCACCATCAGCGATAGCCGCCTGTATCTCCTTTACGAAGTTGTGGCCTCTTATGTCTGCATCCTCAGCCGAACCGAGTTCCGTAGATGAAAAGCTATGCTTCTCTTCTGGCATGAAATCTGTATCGTGATAGAAATTGCCAAATTCCCTGAATAGAATCCATCCGACGAAGCATATCAATACTATCCATAGTACTATCTTTATGACCTCCAGCACAGGCTCAGGTATGTATATGTTGAAGAGTGCCTTGAGCATATCGTTCAAGGCTTGCGAGAAGTCTATCTCATCCGTCTTCATCATCCGTCGGATGTCTTCTTCGTAGTCGGGTATGTCAGATAATATGAAATTTATTCGCATAAAGTTCTACAAGCTGCGCAAGTTTCAATTCTTAATCTTCTGTTTCCTGTTTGCGTCTGCGGCGTGTGAAGGGTTTCCTCGTCTTTTCGTCTTCTATGGCATGGCCGTAGAAGAAATGCGTGATGATCATTGTTACCATTGAAGCCAAGATATAGCCTACTACAAGGATTTCAATAATGATGGCAATAAGAGTGCCCTCTTCTATGCCTTGGCTTATGGTCTGTATGAGGTTGCCCGAAATCAGCGATATGACATAGATTCCAATAATGGCAATCAATATCAAAGGACCTATGGTCATTGAGAATGTAATGATTGTAGTGCTGAGCATTACCATCAGGAAACTTGTGAAGTTCTTGAATGATATGTCAAAAGCCTTGAACAACGAGGATACCAAGCCTGTGTCCTCTTCCCTGTGACGCACTATTATCGCTACTTGCGTTATATATTCGAGAATGTAGGGACCAACCATCGTTATTGATGACAGGAATGATGCTATTCCTCCTGCTATTCCGATGATGATTGCGCTCACAATGTATCTTTTCCACAAATGCCATAGTTCCATGAGCTTGGGTGTTCGGTTGGGGTAGTCGAACTCTTCACCATGCTCTGCTACGTACATAGCCATTGAGGGCACAGTGGGTACGAGCAGGAGTGCAATGAAGATTGTTATTATGGTTATAGGAATGCTTTGCACGCAAATAAGGTTGAGCAATTCAATGGCAGCAAGAATGGCGATGGGCTTTATTGCAAGCTGCATCGCAAGTCTGTGATGCGTCACAATCCATTGACATGCCACATTCACTATTTGTCCGCGGTTACGTATTTCGTATATTTCGCTCATTCTTAAATTATAAAATAATAAAATGAAAAATTATAAAATACAGATTTCCTTTTGTGGTTTCAAGCATAACTTGTATTTTTCATTTTTCACTTTTCATTTTTCATTTTTTGTCATCTGCCTTGGCAATACTATGATATAGTATATTGATATGGCGAGACCAGCCACCACGAATGCTACTCTTGCAGGCATTGGCCATTCCTGATGTCGTGTTATGAAACTTTCTATAAAGCCTGCCACAATGAAGAATGGAATCATGGCAAGTACCATGATAAGTGCTTCCTGAGCAGAGTTGATGAGTGCCTTGATGCGTGTCAGCTTGCCAGGGAAGAACCATCCCATGCCTAATTGCATTCCTGCTGCGCTACAAACAATGATGGCTGGCAACTCCAATGCTCCATGCTCGTTTGGGGCTATCAATGTTAGCATCCCATGTCCGTGCTGAAAGAAGAATGTGTCGAAGCATCCCATCATTATGCCGGTCATAACGGTCATGTATATGGTGTAGAATGGTGTGAGCAAGCCATGTACGAAATAGTTGAAACCAACTCTGATATTGTTGATGGTAATCATAAAGAACATATCCGACTCTTTTTCTGATGCGTATATTCCCATCGGATTACCGTTCTCGATATTGCTTACGGTTGTTTCGTAGTAGCCTGAACCGAAGAAATTCTCAAAGAAATCCATATCGAGACATTGCGAGATAATGCCTATTGTTTCTCCGAGAAGGAACAGGATGAGTGAGAGCAACAGAAATTTCCTGCTTCTGTAGAATGACATCGGTACGGTGTAGCGGAAGAAATGCAACAATTCACCCCATCTCTGAGGCTGACGCCTGTAGAGAATGTGATGAAACTGCAAGGCAAGGGCATTGAGACTTTTGCATACCTTTGTGTTGGGGTAGTGACTTTGCGCGTATGCAAGGTCGCTGCACACACACAGGTATGCCTGTCCAAGCTCGTTTGGAGAATACACTTTCCATTCGTCAAGCATATTCTGATACTTGTCCCAATAATATTTGTTTTGTGATATGAAACGTTCTTCTGTCATTATTAAATTATAAAATGAAAAATTATAAAATAATAAAATACTGATTACTTTCTACCGTAACTTGTATTTATTCATTGTTCATTTTTCACTTTTCATTTATTATTTGCCTACGAAAGTACAAAAAAATATTCATAAATGCTATTTTTTTCATGGATTTTTCTTAATTTTGCCGTAAAATTCAAGTTTAGTGTGTAGTGATTGGTGTTTAGAGAACACTAAACCTTAATCTCCAACCCTCTAACACCCAATTGTCATGCAATATATTCTATCTTCTCAAGGCATAAGAATAGAGCAGGAACCTGCTAGTTTTGCAGCACGACTTTTTGCATTTGCCATTGATTTCTTGTTGATGGTGGTGGCTGTAATTCTGCTCTACAATATGGTTGATGCAGGTATGTTCGCATTTATGAATAGTGAGCTTGCTTATTTCTTGGCTTTTTTCCTGCCTTACCTCTATCCGTTGGTATATGAGACAATGGCAAGTGGGCAGACTATCGGAAAGAAGTTGTTGAATATTCGTGTGGTTACGCTTGATGGCGGTGGTCCAAAGATGACCTCCTTCATTCTGCGCTGGCTCATGCTTCCTATTGATGTCTTTGGCTCTATGGGCATCGGCCCTCTTTGTGTGTTCTTTACCAAGCATCAGCAGCGTTTAGGCGATCTCGTTTCCGGAACATGGGTTGTTCGCACTCGGGAATATGAGAAAGTGGAGTGGGGAGAGTGAAATAAAAAAGCCCCCAAGTGGGAGTCTGTATATAGTATTAATCCTTTATATCCATAAAAAGGTATATAACAAACTCCCCCTTGGGGGTACTTTTACAATATGAATTCAGCTGTTAAGCCAAATTTATTCATTTCTTGACTCTTTTCTATTCCCTTGTAGAAGTCTGCATGTACACGAACTGCATGCTTGCCTGCTGGTATCTGGACACCACCACCGAGATAGAGTCCGTAATGGTGTGATAGACAGTTTTCCCAATCCTCATTTACTCTAATAGTACTAGATGAAGATGAATATGTAAGTTTTTCGTTTAGTCCTGTTTCCAATACTACGAATAAACCACCACGAATAAGTGGCTGGATTTTTCCAGTACCAAAGCGTTTAACTGCACCAAGTGAGAAGTTCAGCATTGTTCTGTCGTATCTTGATGTTACATTAGTTAATTTTGCTTTTATGTTATCTGTTGATGAGTATTTTGGAGTTAATCCAAAGTCAAACTCTGCGCTGAAGCCTTTTGCAACTCGTTCAAAATCAAACTCCATTCCAAGACCAATCTCGTATGTGGCACCAGTGTAGTTTGCATCATCCCAAGCCTGATTTCCTGTCTGCAAGCTTGAATAGTATTGGAAGCTTGCGAAGCCCTTGAAATGTACGGTTCCTTTATCGTTTTTATCATTATACTCATATACCATGCAGTGGCTGCCGTCGGTACATACATCATTATGATAGTCGCGCACTACGTTTACGAGCTTTTTCCTAGTAAGATACTCGTCGTCCATATCTACGACTGCCTTTCCTGAATCCTTGAGCAGTAGCTTTACCTTTCCGTATTCTTCCTGTTTCTTCTGTTTGAGAGTCTTATTGCTCGCAAGTGCTTCAGAGTTTGATGTGAAGCTCATAGTCTTGTTTGATAATAGAGCCATCTCGCCATCCTCACGCTCGAAGAAGAAGTACTCGTTTTGGCTATATACAACACAGTAGAGGTTCATTTTACCCTGAACCATGTATTCCGCAAATAAAAGTTCAGGCTCGCCAGTCACATTGAGACGACGAGATACGAAATACTTTCCGTTGTTGTCGAATCGGAAACCCTCAATATCACCCGGTTTGTAGGTCTTACCTTTTTTTTCGCCATTAGCCCAAAACTCACATTGTTTTGAAAGTCTTTCGTTTGTACGAAGGTCGATAATACCTCTGATGGTATCACCTGAGTTTGTAATGACATATCCAGACTTAGGGTTTGTCTGTGCCATTGTCACTGTTGCAGAAATTGCACACAGGATTGCAAGAATTGCTTTTTTCATTGTAGGCTTTTCTTTTTTATTGATGTAATTGATAAATAATATACCAAAAGTTAAAATTCGTTTTGATATGCAAAAGTAACAATAAAAAATCAAAACAATGTGTTTTTGCATGAAAAATGTCGATTTATATACAATTTTTATCGTTTTCAGGTCTGTTAGAGTAGATTTTTCGTTCAAAAAGTGCAAAGATGCAGCGTGGTATTTATGTATGGGACAGGGAGTTCACGAAGAGATATTTCCCCACCTATCAGGACACCCCCCACCTGAATGCGAAAGGACATAAGCTATTCAGAAATATTGGTGTCCGGTAAAACTTAAATCTCCAAACAAAAAATTGGGCTGATTCCTTTGTGGAGTCAGCCCTTTGATTTAACTTTGCAGTTAGCACACTTAAAAGTATAAATCATGGGCAAAGTTACTAATTTTTCCGGACAGCCGGT
>Ga0256407_10006145_pt1 | contig 18734 bp, 11 predicted proteins | sample RumenRJG_04DNA_FD_193489 | JGI IMG/M metagenome (GOLD analysis project Ga0256407, IMG submission 193489) | Bovine rumen microbial communities from Lethbridge, Alberta, Canada - RJG_04 | ecosystem: Host-associated > Mammals > Digestive system > Stomach > Rumen | place: Canada: Alberta...
TTTTATTTAATATTCTTTCATAATTTATTTCTATAATATTTTTCTCATTATTAAATAAATTTTTATTTTTTGTTGTTGTTAAAAATTCCTTATTTGTTATTAAAGTTCCTTTTTTAAATATTTCTAAATTTACTGAATCTATTGTTTTATATGTTGTTATTATTTCTTTTTGATTTGCTTCTGTGTCAAAAACATATAATAAACATAATAAAAACCAAAGACAATTATTATTTATTTTTTTTTGTGTTATAATATAATTAATTATTTTATGTATATCTCCTTCTTCAATAAATATTTGAATTATTATATTTTTAAAATTTTCTTTTGTTATTTTTCTAACATAATAATATGTATATGGTGTTAAATTTATATTATTACTTTGAAGAAAATCTTTTGCTAACATATTTCTTAATTTTGCAAAAGTTAAAATTTCATTATTTAAATTATGAAAATTTTTTAAGTGATTAATTAAATTTTTTTCTATTATATTTATTATTTTTATATGTAATAAAGAAACATGATGGCAAAATTTTATAATAAAAGGATCATCAATATCAATATCAAAGTCTTGAAATATATTTTCAAAAAAAAATATTTTTAATTCATTTAATGTATTCATTCTTTTTGAAGCAATTTGTTTAAATGGATTTCTATTTAATCTTTTTTTTCTATATATTATTTTATCATTTATTGGATATTTTTTTCTATAAAAAATTTGATTTCCCTCTTTATAAGTATTATTAATTAAATCAAAATTTTCATCTGATTCTTTCTTATTTTTTTGAAGAATAAATACTTTTTGTTCAAGATTATATGATAATAATAAAGGAAGAGGAATATAAATTTGTTGTTTTTCTTTATTATTTTTTTCTGGTGTTTTATTTTGATATTCTGGTAATTCTTTTATCCAACGATAGTCAGTATAATAAACTTTGTTATAATTACCCATTTATTTGTGTATTTTATTTCTTATTTTTTTAATATTAATTATTTTAAATATGATAATAAAGTATTTTCAAAAGAATATTTTTTCTAAATTTATTTCAAATTATTTATATTCTTTAAATGGAAGAAATGATATTTTTCCTAAATTAATATATTCAAATTACAATATAAGAAATTTCCATTTTAATCATTTTAATCAATTTAATAATATAAAATCAATTATTCCAAAACCAAATTTCTTTTTAAAAAATATTAATAACAATTATTTTTATTCAACAAAAATAATTAAAAACAAAAACAAATATAAATATAAAAAATTACTTTATATCTTACCAATAATTTCAATATTTGGATACAATTACTATTTATTAATTAATAATAAAACATCTCCAGATAAATATTTTAGTTATCCATTTATTCAATCAATAATATCACAAACAAATAAAATTTACTTATCAATTTATAATTATTGTACACTCCCATATAATTCTTTTTTATTATTAGATAAATTACAACCATCTTTAAAAGGACTTGAAAAAACTTTAGTAATTAATTTAAATAAAACTCTAATTTCATATCATTATTCTTTATTTTCAGGATTTGAAATTTTAAAAAGACCTGGATTAAATACTTTTATAGATGAATTATGTAAATATTATGAAATTGTTTTATTTTCTAATGAAGAAATTTCCTTTGTTGAAAATATTGCAAATAAATTAGATCCAACTAGAGAAAAAATAAAATTTAGATTAGGAAAAGAATCAATACATTTATATAAAGGAAAAGCAATTAAAGATTTAGATTATTTAAATAGAAATTTAAATCATATAATAGTATTAGATTATGATTTAGAAAATGTAAAAAAACATCCAGAAAATACTATTTTAATACCTGAATTTAATGGAGATGGAAAAGATAGAGAATTACTCTTTTCTATTCCTTTCTTTAAAGAAATGGCAAATCAAAATATAATTAATGTAAGAGATGAAATTAAAAAATGGGGAAATTATAAACCTTATATTAAATATTATCAAAAACATAGAAAATATAGAAAATTATTACCAAGTAATACTTCTATTTATAGTGATAAAGATATTGATAATATTAGAAATGAGGAAAATAATAATTCTTTTTTAAGTTATTTTTCTAATTTATTTAATTGGTTTTAAAATTTGATTTTAATATATAAAATATAAAAGATATTTTTATTTACATTAATATTATATATTTTGTAATATTCTTTTATATTATCAATAAATTTTTTTTCCTTTTTATATATAATAAATTTAAAAATACATTAAAAGGTTTTAAAATAATCATTGAAATGATAATACATATATTTTTTGATTTTTGTACTTCAAAAAAAATATAAAATATTATCAACTTGTTTATTAGTATAATTATTTAAATCATTTGAGCTTTGAATTAAATTATTTTTCATAAAAGAAAGAAATGAAATATAATCCTTATTAATATCAGGAAGAGTTTTTTTTGGTTTATAAATAGGTTTAATTAAACATTTCATTAAAGCATCAAAATCAAAATTTTTAAAAAACTTATGATTTTGTATAGCTTTAAAACTGGAAATTCTATTTTTAGGATTTTTTTCTAATAAAGAAGAAACTAAACTATTAAAACTTTCGCTTTTATGATCAGAAGAAAAATAAGGTTTTTTATCAAAAAAATTATCAAAAATAAATTTTTTTTCTTTATTAAAAAAACCAAAAGGTAATTTCCCATAATAAATTTCATATAAAATAATACCTAAAGACCAATAATCAGCATTAAAATTATAAGGTTTTCCCATAATAACTTCAGGTGACATATAATTACTTGTTCCAATTATTGTATTTGTATAATCTTTACTTTCTAATTTTTTAGCAACTCCAAAATCAATTACTTTTAAATAACCATTTGTATTTACTAAAATATTTTCTGGTTTTAAATCACGATGAATTATTCTTTTATTATGTAAATAATTTAATACTGAAAATAATATTGCTCCATAAAATTGTGTTTCTTCAAAATTTCTAAATTCATTTTTTTTAGTTTCATCTATTTTTTTTCTTAAAGAAATTCCATCTATAAATTCCATTAAAAAAAATAAATAATCTCTAGTTTTATAAGTATTAAATAAATGAACAATAAAAGGATGATCTACAGAAAAAGCAATACTTTTTTCAGATAAATATAATTTTGCCATTTCTTTATTTTGTGATAAAGTATTAATTTCAACTGTTTTAATAGCAAAAAATCTTTTTTGATTACAAACTAAATAAACTTTACCATAACTACCAAAACCAATATCTTTAACATAATATAATGAATCTAAAGAAATAGTAACATCATTTAAAACTAACATTTTTTTTAATGATTTTAATAAAGGATTTTCTTTATCTACAAAATCTTCAAAAATTTTTTTATCTAAAGTATAACAAGTACAATTAGTTAAAGAAATATAATTTGCTTTTCTTGAATAAGAACCTTTTTCTGATGAAATATCACCAAAATATTCATTATTTGATAATATTTTAATTTGATTTTCTTTAACTAAAATTTGTACATTTCCTTTTTTAATGTAATAAAAAGTATTTGAAATTGGTCCATCTTTTAATATAATTTCTCCTGATTTAAATTTTTTTTCTTTCATTGAATTTGCTAATTCAAAAAGAGTAAAATTTGATAAAATATGAAAATAAGGATTGTTTTTTAATATTAAGATTAAATTGTTTATTTTTATATTTTTTATATTATTTGATGATATTATTTGTAATAAATTTTCCCATTCTGCTTCAAAAATTATACATTCATCACCTAAAATATTGTAATTTGTTATATTTTCTGTTAATGTTTCCATAAATATTTTTCCTTTTTCTAATTGGTGTGTATAATTTAAATTTACTGAATGAATAAAATTTTGTAATTGTTGTCCCATTTTTTTTTCTTTGAAAACTGTTCCTGAAATTGGTATTATTATCTTTTGTTGATTTCTTTTTAATATTATATTTTGATAATAAAATTTTAATTCAAATATTGAAAATACTTTTTTTATTTTTTCTTCTGTATTAATATATTGATTTAAATATTCATTTTTTTTAATTGAATTTTCAAATATTTTAAAAACAATATTTTTAATAGAATGTTCTTGAAAAATTGGAATTAAATCTTCATATTTAATTTGTAATAAAATAGTATCTTTATCAGTCATATAAGTATATAAAGATTCAATTCTATTAAAAATACCAATTTCTCCAAATAAATCTCTTTCATTTATTATTTTAATAATTATATTATTATAAGAACAAAAAACTTTCCCTTTTAAAATTAAAAAAATACTATCAGATAATTTATTTTGTTCTAATATTAATGTTTTTTCTTCACAATCAATAAAATTAGAAATTTTAGCAATTTTTTCATTAGTTTCATAATCTAAATTAGAAAAAAAATAAGATAAATTTAAATATTTTATAATTTCATTATTTCTCTTTTTTTCATATTCATTAGCAATATTTTTATATTTTTCCAAAGGTAAAACATAAATATAAGCCTTACCCAAAGCTCTAATAAAACAATTAACTTTTTTATTGTTTAATAAAGCCTCTGTGCTTATTCCATTCCCTTTTCTTAATTCGTATAATTCATCATCAATTGAATATTCTAATTTTCCTTTTTCAATTATAAAATAATTATCTTTATTTTTATCATCTTGTGTAAAAATTTGAATTTGATTTTTTACTTTTACATATATTATTATATTTAAAATACTATTTATTATTTCTTCATTCATTTCAGAATATATTAATTCATTTTCAGTAAGAATTTTTATTAAAAATTTTCTTTGTTTTTCTGTAAAGGGACCTTTTATTATTTCAATTGGTTTTTTAGTTTTAATATTAATTGATTTTATATTTGAAGTACTTAAATTTTTATTTTTTTCTTGAATTAAAGTTATTTTTTTTTTTTCTATAGTTTTACATTTTGTAGAAGAAAAATATTCATCATCAGAGTCATAAAAATTTATTTTTATCAATCTTTCTTTTGTTGGACTTGATGATAAAAAACTTAATTTTCCTTTAGGTAATTCTTCAAATAATTTTCTTCTTCTATTATTAATAACAGATAATGATAAATGATTTTTATTAATTTTATCTAAAATATTAAATTTTAAAGTTAATGGTTTTTTAATTTTTCTTTCATTTATATTTTCAATTATATTATTTTTTTCTTCTTCTTCTTCTTTTATTTTAATAGTACTTTTTTTTGATTGTTTTTTATTAGTTTCTTTCTTTTCTAAAGTTCCTGGTTTTGTAACTAAATTACTTTGATGGAAAGTGTTTTTAGAATCGTAATTTATTTTCTGTTTTGATGGAATATTCTCATTGTTTAATTGACAAGTTATATTTTCATTTTTTTTTGTTAGTTCTTCTAATTTTATTAAAGATTCTTTATTTGAAGGTAATGATTTTATACAACATGAAGAACCCATTTTGAATTTCTTTTACTATTTATTTTTCATATATTAAATTATTTTTTAAATCAAAGAAATAACAAAATAAAATAAAATAAAAATTATAATCTTTTTTTTTAAAAAAAAAATTTTATATCAAAAAGAAAAATTATTTTCTATTTTTTAATTCAATATTTTTCATAATTTCAATAAATTTTTCTAAATTTAAATCACCATCCATTTTTTCAACATATTCATTAATTTCATCATCACTAATTTTAAAACCTAAATCTTTAATAAGATTAATTAATATATCATTATCAATAATATTATTTTTCTTTCCTTCAACAAAATATAAATTATAAATTTCACTCCAATTATTATCAAAATCTTCAATATTATATTCTCTAATAACTCTCTTAACTGCATTTATAAATTGATCAACATTAATTCCATTTAAATTATTTTCTTCTGTATTTAATTCTTTTAAAGCAGTATAATAAAAAGGATTTTTATTTCCCCAATCTTTATTTTTATTAGCAATTAATAATATAATATTTGGTTTAATTAAACCTGAACTTTGAGAATCAAATAAATTAAAATCATTTTTAATTTGTAAAATTTCATCTTCTGTAAAATTTGGTCTATTTATTTTTCTTTTAATAGTCTCAATTGATATTTCTTTATTTTCTAATTTCTTATCAAAAGCATCTGAAAATAAAATAATAACTTTTCCTTTTTCAGATTGTGAAAAACCAATTTGTTTAATTCTTCTATTTAATAATATTTGATCAATATTTTCTTTTTGTAACATATTAATAACAAAATCTCTTGAAGTTAAAGTTGAATTATCAATATATTCATAAATAATAAAATAATTCCTACCATAATTACTTAAAAATTTATTTAATTTTTTTCTATCATAAAACTCATTTTCTTCATCAAAAATTTTTCCTCTTTCCTCAGCAGCATTTTCTAATAAAGAATTATATTCTAATTTACAATATTTTTTCCCATTTAAAATTTTTTTATAATTTTCATTACTTTCATTTATATATTTTAAATAAGATTGAGGATGATTTCTTGCTTTATTTATTTCATTTAATAAACCATCAAATAAACTTTCTTGATCAATTTCAATATTTGAATCACAAACAATAATAATTGTAATTGGAATATTTCTTATTTTTTCATGAGAAATTCCAATATATTTTGATTCGGGGTTTAATAAACGATCACTTGTTCCATTTAATAAATCTTTTTCATTAAATAATATTTCAAATATTATTTTTAATGGATCTTCTTTTGTTGATATGTAATTTTTACAAAATTTTACGTTTTTAAATTCAGAATTTAAATCATTTAATAATTCTTCGTGATCTTTTGGATAAAATGTTCTTGTTTTTGAAAAATGTAATTCTTCTAAATATTGTTCTGCTAATTCAGTTAATTTTTCATTTTTTTGAAGTTTAAAATTTATTTTTGTATTTTTTAATTTTGAAATTAATTTTATTATGTCATTTTGTATATTTTCTTTAAAACCATATGATTTTTTTATATTTTCTTCATATTTATCAAAATCATTATAATAGTCTTTTATATTTGTTCTTAAATTATTTATTACTGAAAGTAATTGTGAAATAAATTCTGAATTATTTTTATTAATTCTTTCTTTTGTTTTATTTTCTAATCTTAAATTTTCATTTTGTGAATTTCTATTAATTAATCTTTTATTTCTTCTATATGAACTATTTGGATTATTACTTATATTTTTTTCTTCAATTTCTTCTTTTTTTTCTCTTGATTTTAATCTTTCCTTACTTCTATAATTTGATTCATTATTTTCTATTTTATTTGAATTATTTCTATTTCTTCTTGATTGAAAATTATATTCTCTTCTCTTTGATATAATATTTGAAGTTTCATTTTCTTCTTTTTTAAATGTCCCATTTTGAATTTGATTTTTTGTTCTTTCTCTTTTACTCATATTCAATATTTAAAATAAATTAATTTTAAATAATAATCAAAATTTAATTTTAAATATATAATTTAATATATTATCATAAAAAAATATTTTAAAAATTTAATTTTTTATATATTATTGATGAGTAAAAACAAATTCTTCTCCTTTTCCATTTGAATTACTTGTTATTTTTTCAATATATTCAATTTCTTCTGGAGAATATTTTTTAAGATCTTTATTATATTCTTCATTATTTTCTTTACTTGTTTTTTCCTTTATTTTATTTAAATTTTCTTGATATTGTTTCATTTTTTTAACTTGTTCTGCCATATTTTGTTGATATCTATTATATTTTTTATCCTTTCTACTATAATATTCTTTATATTGAATAAAGTATTTATTAACAAATAAAATTCCTGTGATTACAGCACCCCAGAAAAAAATAAATAAATTCTTTGATATATTATTATATTTTAATGATTCTCTTTTTATTTTAATATCTAATTTAAAAATTTCATTTGTTATTAATATTAAATTTGAAGCAAAAAATTTAAAATTTTCTATTTCATTTTCTGTTATTTCTTTAAAGGAATATATTTTTAATATTGTAATTAATGCATCAATATCAATTAATGAACTTTTTTTACTTATTATATTATTATCAGGAATACAATTTATTATTTTTTTTATTTTATTAAATATGATTATTATTTCTTCTTTTATTAATGAATTAAATTGAAATAAATTTCCTGAAGATAAATTTATACATTCTTCATAATAATTTTTTAAAAAATGAATTCTAATTTTTGTTTTATTTTTAATATCAATTATATTATTATCATCTAAAATAAAAGAACTTTGTAAAATTAAAGAATGTAAATAAAATAAACTATTTAAATTTTCATATGAATATGTCACTTTTTCTTTCAAAAAGTTTTCATCTTTAATTTTTTTATATATCATTAAATTAATATAAGTTTCATATCCAATTAATATTTTATGAATAACATTCAAACTTTTCTTATTTAGAAAAGAATTTTGTTCATTTATTGCATACCAAAATTTATTTCCATCAAATTCATCAATAACATGATATAAAGGTAATTCAAATTTTAAATTTAAATCACTATTATTATTATTATTTAAATTTTCAATACATATAGTATCATTTTTACAAATTAATTGTTTATCATTGAAAGAACAAATTCTATTTTCTTTACTTAAATTAATATTTTCAGGTATAATAATATTATTTTCAAATCCTTTTGAATTTAAATATAAATTTCTTAAATTACAATTTAAATGTTCAATGAAAGGATAACCATCTTCATCTTCTAAAGGAAAAACAGAAGAATTTGAAGTTTTTTTTTCTAATTTATCAAATATCATTCCATATAATCTAACAATTACAATAAATAATCCTATATTTAATAATATTAATTTCCTCCAGAACATTGATGATGCCATTTTTAAAACGACAAAAATAAAAATATAAATAAATATATAAATATTTCATATTTACAATTCTTTTTTTTTTTATTTTTTTCACTGTCTTTATAAGTTATTTTATAAACTTTAAAAAAATATTAATAAATATATTTAATAATATTTAAACAAATAATGTAGTAAAAAACATTAAAAAAGTTAATAATTGATTATCTTATTAATTTAATATTTTTTTGGTGATGTCATTAAAAAAAATATTTTCTTTTTTATATATATTTAATTCATTTTAAATAAGCAAAGAAAAATCAAATAAAACGAATATGGAATCTTTAAAAGAAAAATTATCATCTTCAATGAAATATATTCAAAATACGATTATATCAAATTATAAAATAATTGAGCAACAACAAAAAATATTTTATTTTTCTAAATTTTCAATTGATATTAATGATTTTTATGAAATCTATCTTTTTATACATCAAATAAAAAAAAATGTATATAATTTAATGTATGATGTTTTAAAAATATGTATAAAAAATTATATATCTTTTATTAATGACAATGAAAATAAATTAACAGAAAATCAAAAAATGATTATTATTTATTCTGTATGTCTTAAACATTATTATATAAAATATACATTTAATATTAATAATACATTTGAAGATTTTTGTTCAAGTGATTTTAATATAATTTTAAATGAATATAATATAAAAATAAAAAATGAAGAACAATTTAAAATATTTTTATTTTATTTTTACTCAACAATACAAAAAGAAATAAAAAACTTAAATTACAATAAAGTAAACAACTTAAAAAAATATTATAACCCAAAAATAATAGAAAAAAATGAAAATAACAATCAAAATAACAACAATATATCAATTGATGAGGAAATAAATTCTAATAATAACATAAATAATAATATAAATAATTCATATTTTCAAAAAATTCATTCAAATTTATGTACATTTTTAGCAGGAACAAAAGAAAGAATTGTAGATATGGTATTTGAATTTAAAGTAAAAAATAAAATAAATAATGATAAAAAAGAGATTGAATTTATAAATGAAGCAATTCAAAAAATTACTCAAATGTCAAGAGAATTTATAAAATCTCAAACTATTAATAATAAAGATACTGTAATTAAAATTGAAAATTCAAATAATAATATTTCAAAAAATAATAATGAAAATATCCCTTCATATTATTCAAAAAGAGTTTTAAGTGAAGTTGTTAAATTAAATATGGATGAAGAAACAGAAAAAAAAATAATATTAATAAGTAAAAAAATAGAAGAAAGTTACTTAGATAAAATATTAAATTCAAAATATAAAATGATAAAAGTTTTAGATCATTTTATTTGTTATATAGTAGAATTTAATTCAAAAATGATAAAATCAATTTTTAAAAATGAAATTATTCCAGAAGATGTAAGTATTAGATTTATTGTTCCTGCTAAAGAAATTTTTAATTTAACTTTTGAAATTTTAATGTTATTATCAAATTTACCTTATACTACAATTAATACTTTTCTTCAAGTTGGAGTTAAAATTGGATTACAATATAAATATTGTTTAACTTTATATGAATTTTTTAAAGATTTTTTACAATGTTTATTTACTGAAAAAGGAAATTTACATGATGTTATTTTAGAAGCTTTAAAAAAATTTTATGATAAACAATTATCTATTTGGGAAAAACAAATTCAGGAAAAGGGAAAAAAATTAAGTTCATATTATGAATGTTGAAATATTTTTTAATAATAATATATTAGATGTATAAAATAAATAAAATTTAATATATTGTTCATATAAAAAATAATTTAAATATATTGTTTAAGTTAAAATATTTTTTTTCATATTATTTTAATGGAATCTAATACAAATAAAGATAAAAATGAAAAAAAAGTCAATAAAGAAATATCTTATAAAAAATATACAATTAATATGAGTTCACCAGTTGAAAATAAATTATTAAGTTTAGAAGCAGCAATAAAATATTTAGAAAATAATATTAAAGTTAATGGATTAAAAGGAAAATTAGGAGAGTCAATTAAAGTTTCTATTTCTGAGAAAAAAAGTTCTGATAAAAATAATATTTTAATTTTAGTTGATAATAAAATAGAATTTTCTAAAAAATATATTAAATATTTATTAAAAAAGTTTCTTAAAAGAGAAGGTATTGTTAATTATCTTTCTATTAATTCGTCTTCTCCTAATTCTTATACTGTAAAAGTTTTAAGAAAAAATGAATAAATAAATAAAATTTAAAAATTATTTAATATTATTTTTTTATTTACATTTTAACTTTTTCTATTCATTAGAAATTAAACAAATTATTATTATTATTGCTTTTATTATTATTATTATTTCCTATTGTTGTTAAATTTGCAAATAAATTATTATTATTATTATTGTTATTATTATTCATTCCTCCTAAATTAAAATTATTATTCCCAAAAGTATTATTTGAAGAAGTATTACTATTTAAAAAATTAAAAGTATTATTATTATTATTAGAAAAATTATTTCCCATTCCAAAAGTATTATTATTTTGATTTCCAAAATTATTCAAATTAAAATTCATATTATTATTATTATTTGATGTTTGTTTATTTCCAGATAAAAAATCTAAATTATTAGGATCAAAAGATGATTGAGTATTTGAATTAGTATTTGTATTCATTGAAAATCCTCCTAAATTATTATTATTATTATTACTATTTGTATTATTATTATTTGAATTAGATGGATTTGTATATGTTGGAAGTTCATTCATTAAATTATTTAACATTGAATCATGATTTTTATTTTGATTTGAATTATTATTATTTGAGAAATTTAAATTAAAAGTATTTAAATTAGAATTTGTTGAAGTTGATTTAGTATTTGAATTTGTATTTAATGTTAAATTTGAAAACATATTATTATTATTTGTTGTTGATGTTGTTTTATTATTTGATGAACTTGATAAATTAAAATCAAAATTATTATTATTATTATTTGTTGTTGATGTATTTGTATTACTTTTCTTAATAAATGAAGTTGTATTTGTAGATAAACCTTCAAAAAGATTTTTATTATTATTACTTGATGAAGAAATAGTATTTGAAAAACCTGAATTATTATTATTACTTACATTTTGATTAGAATTAAAATTATTATTATTATTTAAAGTTGAAGTAAATGATTGAGAATTCCCAAAAAAACTATTTAGAAAATCATCTTTATCATTACCTTTATTATTATTATTATTTTGATTTAATAAACTATCCATAAAATTATCTTCTTGGCTTTTATTATTATTATTATTATTACTATTATTAATAATAGTATTTGCAATAGAATTAGCATCATCTGCCAAATCATTAAATCTACTTTTTCTAATTCTATCTAAATAAGTTTGAACTAACTTCATAATAGTATCAAAATTAGTTTTTGTAATATTCCCACCAACAAGCATAGAAATTAAATTTGGTAATATTTTATTAGCAATTCCTTCAATATTAACAATTTTAGCAATTTCTTCATAAATATCTGCAATAGTCATACAAATTTCATTATTATTATCAGCTTTTCTAATTTTCTCTAAATTATTCAATAAACTTTCATTAATAATATTTTGATCTAATTTAGTATATAAATCTTTTAATTTTTTTAAAAATTCAATTTTTAAAGGACGAGAATTTGAATTAGCAATTATTTGAAGAATTCTTGGATAAATTTGATTTTTAAAAGCTAAAGAGTCTATTTTTTTAGTAATATATTGTAAATTTTCTGCAACAACAGTTTGAATTTTTGCAACATTACAATCCATTGCTTTACATATTAAATGAAGGAAACTTGAAGAAAATTCACTATTTGAAATATTATCTCCAATATATTGTACTTTTGATATTAAGAAATATATACTTGCTGCTGGTAATGCTTTTAATTTAAATAATTCTTTTAAATGAGGCCAAACTGTATTTGAAAAATTTAATTTTAAATTTTTATTTTCACAAATTGAAAAAATTGCAGGTAATGATGAATTGATTAAATTTTCATTTTTAAGTGCATTTAATAAAGAAGGTAAAAATCTATTTAAAATAATTTTATTTTCAAACATATAAATAATTTTAGGTAATTTTTGTAAAAATTCTATATTTTTACTTTGTTCATTTGCATTTAAATTTTCTAAAAAATTCAAAGCTTTTAATTTAGGATCATTAAACCATTCATTATCTAATAACTCTTTAATCCCAGGACGATTTTGTGGTTCTTTATTTAATAATAAATTTAACAATTTCATATCTTCATTTTCAAAATTACATTTTTTTAATTTATTATCCATATTACTTAAAGCACTATTATAAGATAAAACATTATTATTATTTAATTCTAATAATTCTCTATTCATATCTTTAGAATGATATTTTAATAAATTATAAATTATTAATCCAACTGAAAAAATATCACTTGTATAAAAAGCTTTTGAATTTTTTATAATTTCAGGAGCACAATAAGATAAATTGGGAGTAGCACCTGAAGAAATATTAATTTCTCCTCCTTGTAAAGGAGGATCATTAATAGCAAAATTTAATCCAGAAATTTTAATTTTATATTCTTTATCAATAAAAATATTATCAGGATTAAAATTAGTATGAATTGAATGAGCATCTGAATGAAGAAAATTAATAACTTTACATAATTCAATTATCATTTGTTTAATTTCTAATTTTGAAGGATTAATTGTATCTACCCAACTTGATAAAGTATGAGTAAATTCTTCTGTTACGAAACCAATTGAATTTTTATCTTCTATTAAAGGTTCTACTATTCCTAAAATTGAAGGATGTTTATATTTTATTAAGGATTGGGCTTCTTTTTTTAAAGAATTTAAAATGTCGTTTTGTTCTTCTTTTTTAAATTTTGATAAATCTTTTTTTTGATATACAAATATGCATACGTTTTGTTTTCGCTCTTTATGTACTCCTTTGTATATGTTCCATAAATTTAAGTATCCTCCTGTTAAAAATGGCTCTTTTGATATGTTATATTCACCGAAAAGTTCATTTCCCATTTTTTTTTTTTTGCTTAATATAAATAAGATTTAAAATTTTTTTATAAATATTTTTATTTTTTATTATTTTATTAATTTTTTTTTATTTTTTTTTATTTTTTATTTTTTGACTTTTTATTTTGGTTATTTTTATTATAATGATTTTTAATTAGATTAAATAAATCTAATTCCTTTTTATTATCTTTATCTTTATTATCAAGTAAATTTTTTTTATCCTCATTATCTTTACCCTCATCTTCATCTAAAACAATATTATTATTATTTTCTTCATTATTATTATCATTATTAATATCTTCAGGGATAATATTATTATTTTCTTTAATAGTTTCCAATTTCTTAATCCCAGTTTTAATACTCATTAACAAAATACTTTTAGTTTTATTCAATTCTTTAATTTGATTTTTTTTTTCAATTTTATAATTATAATAATACCCTTCAAACATTTTAGTAATTTCACAATAATCTTTATAATCATCCATTTTATACTGATTAAAAGATAATTCATTATTAAGATAAAGTTCATCAATTCTCTCTCTAATTTTAATATTTTTCCCTTTTTTAGGAATAAAAGGAGCTTTTAATATTCTTTTCTTAACACTATCCCATTTAAATTCTTTCAACCATCTATGTTCCTTTAATTCCTCAATACCATTATAACCAATTCTATAAGCAGCTTTTTTTTGAATGCATCTATTAATAAAATCAGCACAATCTCTACTCCAACCTTCAGGTAAGTGACTTTCCTTAATTAAAAAATCTTTAGTATTAATTAAACTATCACAATATTCTTTTTTAGTACTATGTTTAAATGGTAATTTATTAAACATCATTTCATATAAAATAATACCAATTGAAAAAATATCAGAAACCATACCATGATTTTGTCTAAAGGCAATTTCAGGAGCCATATAACCTTTATTTCCAGAAGTATCAAAATATGTTATACTTTCTGCTTTACGTAATAATTTAAAGTCACTTATATGTAAATAACCATTTGAATCTAATAATAAATTATCTGGTTTTAAATTTCTATGTACAAAACCATTATTATGTAAAAATTCTAAACCTATTATTAAATTTGATATAAGGAATTTTGATTTAGTTTCAGTTAGGAATTTTCTATTAATATGATAACGAAGATCACCACCTGGATAATATTCTTCTATTAAATAAAAAGCATTTTTGTCTTGGAAAGCATAAAGTAAATTTACTAAAAAAGGATTATGTTTATTATTATATTCTTTAAAGAAGACTATTTCATTTAAAATACTGAATAAGGAACGTGATAAGAGAACTTGGGATTTTATATATTGAATCATTACAACATTTAAATTTTTGTTTTTTGAATCGTGATCTATTAATGATTTACATAAATATATTGGACCGTATCTTCCATTTGCTATAAGGGTTAAGTCACTAAATGAGTAAAAACTGAGAACTTTTTTTTTTAATTTTTTTATTTTATTTTTTGGTTTTTTTTATTTTTTTTTTTGGTTTATTTTATATTTTATTTTTTACTTTTATCGTCGTAAAATTTGTTTATGAAAATTTCTTCTTGGTTTTTTGTTTCTATACAACCCATTTTTTGAATTTTGTTTATTTTTTTTATTTTTTTAATTATAAATTTATTTTTTTTTATTATAATATAGATTTATTTTATTTTATTTATTCTAATAAATTATACATTGTTTCAGGGAATTCAATATATTTACTAGTTAAATAATTATAATTAGGTAAAGATGAAATTATTTGCATTATTTTTTTATCATTTTTTTCTTGTTGAGTTTCTTTTTTTGGTTTTTCAATTTTTTTTTCTTTTGGATTTTTTGCACCTATTTTTAATAACATTTCCATCATTTTCTTTTCATCAAATTCTTCTTCTTTTTTTTCTTCAACTTCTTCTTTTTTTTCTTCAACTTTTTTCAAATTATCATTACTAATTCCACTCATTAAAGAAAGTAAATCTTGATTAATTTCAATTGTATTTTTTTTCTCAATTTTATTTTTATTTTCATCATCAATATCAAAATTCAAACCTAAATCAATTTTTTTTTCATTATTTCTATGAGATTTTTGAGATTTTTCTATTTTTTCATTTGTATTTTTATTTATATTTGTTATTTTTATTTTATCTATATCTATACTTTTTGTTGGAGGAATTATTGATTCTATTTTTTCTTCTGCAAATTCAAAATCATCATCATTAAAATTTTCTGTTTCTATTTTTTTACTTTCTAAATGTTTACTTTCTATTTTTTTATTTATTATATTTTCATTTTCAATTTTTTTATTTTCTGTTTCTTTTTTTTCTTTATCTTCTTTATTTTTAATTTCTTTATTTTCTTTTATGTTTTTATTTTCTATTTTATTAATATCTTTATTTTCATTTTCTTTAATTTCTTTATTTTCATTTTCTTTATTTTCTTTATTTTTAATTTCTTTATTTTCATTATTTAATTCTTCAATATTTTCCTTTTCAACAATAACAAAATCATTATTTATTTGAGGTTGATTAAATTCAATATCTTCTTCAGCATCTCTAAACTCATCATTTTTATTATCATCATTTTCTTTTTCAATTTGTTCAATTTCTTCAATTTTAATTCTAAAATCCTTATTCATATCACTATAAAAATTTTTCAAATTTTCAAAATTAATTGATAAATTATTAAAAAATTCTTTACTTTCATTATCAACATTTTTAACAAAAGGATTTTGTTTATTAAAAACAGAATCTAATTTTTTACTTTTTCTATCTCTAATAGAACTTTTAATTAATTGATTATAAGTAAAAGGTTTTATTTCAACTTGAGGATTTGTTTTAAATTTAGATGCAGTATCATATAAAGGTTTAACTGAATAAATATTTTGAATATTATTTAATTTAAAATTACTAATATGATTATTTGATTTATATTTATCAAAATTAAATTCAATTTTTTCATATTTTTTATTTTTTGTAAAATTTGTTTTATAACTTAATATTAAATCATTTATTTTTGATTTATTTTTTCCTAATTCTAAAGGTTTTATTTTAATTTGTTTTTGTTCTATTTTTTTTTCTTCTTCTTTTTTTTCATTTTTTTTTGAATTATTTAAATTATTATTATCTTCTTCTTCAACAAAATCAAATCCATCATCATCTTCATTTTCTTCTTTATTTTCTATTTTTTTTTCTTCTGTTTCTTCATCTACAAAATCAAAACCATCATTTTCATTTTTTGAATTATTAATTTCTTCTTTTTTTTCTTCTTTTTTATTTTCTTTTATTTTTTTCTCTTCTTTTTCTTTTTCTTTTTCTTCTTTTAATCTTGGCATATTATCTTCTTCACTTTCTGATTCAGATGATATTTCTTTTTTTTTAATTTCATTTTTTTTTTCATCTTTTTCTTCTTCTTCTACAAAATCAAAACCATCATCATCTTCATTATTTTCTTTATTTTCTTTATTATTTTTTTCTTCTTTTTTTTCTTCTTTTTTTTCTTCTTTTATTTCTTCTTTTTCTTCTTTTATTTCTTCTTTTATTTCTTCTTTTTCTTCTTTTAATTTTGGCATATTATCTTCAACACTTTCTGATTCTGAATCAGAATCTTCTTTTTTCTTTTCTTTTTTATTATCTTCTTCTTTTATTTCATTTTCTTCTACAAAATCAAATCCATCATCATCATTTTTTTCTTCTTTTTTTTCTATTATTTCTTCTTTTATTTCTTTTCTTTCTTCTTCATTATTTTTAATTTCATTTTTTTCTTCATTTTTATCATCTTCTATAAAATTAAAATCATTATCTTCATCTTCTTGTTTTTTAATAATTTTTTCTTCTTTTTTTATTTCATTTTCTTTTTCTTTTATTTCATTTTTATCATTTTTTTCATCTTCTTTTATTTCATTATTTTCTTCTTCTACAAAATCAAAATCATCATCTTCATTAATTATTTGTTTATTTTCATTTGTATTTTTTTCTTCTTTTTTAGTTGAGTTTTCTTCTTTTATTATTTCATCTTTTTTATCTTCAATTTTTGGCATATTATCTTCTATACTTTCATCTGAATCTGATTCTTCCTTTTTATTTTCTTCTTTCTTTGATTCTTTTTCTTTTTCTTCCCATTTAAGTCACCATTATTGTTTTCTTCTTCAACTTCTTGAAAATCATCATCATCATTCATTTTAAAAAAATAAAAAAAAATCAATTTTTAAAAATAAAAATTTATTCAATTAAAATAAGATTAAAAAAAAATCATAATAAAAAATTAAATTAAAAAACAAAAATTAATAAATTTAAAAAAAATAAAACGATAATAATGATTAATAAAATATTTATATTTTTTTTCAAAATAAAATATAAAAAATAAATGGGTGGATTTTTAAATTTCAAAATAAATTGTTATGATTATGACCCAAAAAAATCAAAAATTTATACCTTAGAAAAAAAAGAAGAAGTAAAAGAAGATGATAATATTAACAATGAAAATCATAGTAGTAATAAAATTATACTTACTAATCCATTTAAATTAGGAGTTAATGTTCCTGATGTAAATGATTAAATTTATGTAATAAAAAAATTTTAAGATATATTAAAATTATTTTTTTTGTCTTTTTTTCTTTTTTTTTTAAATAAAATTTATTAAGAATTAATAATATAAATCATTTTTACATAAATAATTAATTGTATTTGGTGATAAAGAAGACTTTATATTTCTTTTTCTTAATTTTATATTTATTAAAGAATTTAATAAAGGCAAATTTCTTTTTGATGATTCATTTGTATTTATATAATCATTATTTGTTATATTTGAACTTAAAAATAAATTTTGACTTAAATAATTTCTTTTATGAATTTTAGGAGAGAATGTCAATAAATGATTATTAATA
>Ga0256407_10006146_pt1 | contig 18729 bp, 16 predicted proteins | sample RumenRJG_04DNA_FD_193489 | JGI IMG/M metagenome (GOLD analysis project Ga0256407, IMG submission 193489) | Bovine rumen microbial communities from Lethbridge, Alberta, Canada - RJG_04 | ecosystem: Host-associated > Mammals > Digestive system > Stomach > Rumen | place: Canada: Alberta...
CGCGGCTGCCATCCATGAGTACTTCCAGAAGAATGGTTATGTCTATGTGAACACGCCGCTCATCACCGGTTCTGACGCGGAAGGCGCCGGCGAGATGTTCCAGGTCACCACGCAGCCCTACGGCGCGGAGGCGAACTACGAGAACGCCGACGACTACTATGCCGACGACTTCTTCGGCCAGAAGGCGGGCCTCTCCGTCTCCGGTCAGCTGGAAGGCGAAATGGCCGCGATGGCCTTCGGCAAGATCTACACCTTCGGCCCGTCCTTCCGCGCTGAAAAGTCCAACACCCAGCGCCACGTCGCGGAGTTCTGGCACGTTGAACCGGAAGTCGCGTTCGCGGAACTGCCGGACGTTCTCGAGATCGCGGAAGACATGATGAAGTACGTCATCAAGGCCGCCATGGAGCGCTGCCCGACCGAACTCGAGTTCTTCAACAAGTTCATGGAGAAGGGCCTCCTCGACAAGCTGAACAACGTCGTGAACTCCGACTTCGAAGTCCTCGACTACACCAAGGCCATCGAGATCCTCGAGAAGGCCGACGCCGACTTCAAGTTCCCGGTCTCCTGGGGCATGGACCTCCAGACCGAGCACGAGCGGTACATCACCGAGCAGGTCTTCCAGAAGCCGGTCTTCGTCATCAACTATCCGAAGGACATCAAGTCCTTCTACATGAAGCAGAACCCGGACGGCAAGACCGTTGCGGCAGCGGACCTTCTGGTCCCGGGCGTCGGCGAGATCATCGGCGGCTCCGAGCGTGAAGCCGACTACGACAAACTCGTTGCGGCGATGCACGAACGGAACATGGACATGTCCGCTTACGGTGACTACCTCGACCTTCGCAAGTACGGTTCCGTCCCGCACGGCGGCTATGGTCTCGGCTTCGAACGCCTCGTTATGTACGTCACCGGCGTCGCCAACATCCGCGACGTCATCCTGTTCCCGCGTACGGTGGGCAATATCAGATAACCTCTTTTCGGACAGAAACGAGTTTGAGAATGGAAAGTGGGTGGACCTATGTCTGACACCCAATTGAATACTTCTGCGGCGGTGGGTCTTGCACAGGACAGTAAATCGCCAAAGAAAAAGATGGTCTGGCTCGAGATGCTGCGCATTTTCGCGGTGTACCTCGTCATCTTCAACCACACGGGGGACTACGGCTTCCACTACTGGGCCACGCTGGACGGCGGTTACCGCTACTGGCTCTTCATGGGCTGTGCGTCGCTGACCGTCATGAACATCCCGCTCTTCTACATGATCTCCGGTGCCCTGCTCATGGGCAGGGACGAGAGCCTGAAGACTGTCTGGCGAAAACGGGTGCTCCGGTACGCGCTGGTCATCCTCATCTTCACGTTCGTCCAGTACCTGTGGATCTCCTTCCGCGCCGAAGACGGCTTCCGGGAAAGCTTCAGCCTCTGGGAATGGTTCGTGACGATGCTCTCCGAGAACATCATCGTGCCGTACTGGTTCCTCTATGAGTACCTCGGCTTCCTCGTCATGCTGCCGCTCTACCGGCGCATGGTGCAGAACATGAAGGAGGACGAGTTCCACTACCTGTTCCTTCTGTACATCATCTTCACCGGTGCGCTGCCCATCGTCGAGTACCTCCTCACGAAGTGGCACACCATTCTGAACATCAGCTTCAATATCGCTTACATCACGGGCGATTTACTGGTGTACCCCGCCCTCGGCTTCTACCTCATCCGCAAACCGAAGCCGACCTGGAAACAGCTTGCTGTCATGTGGGGACTGTCGCTGCTGTGCGTCGTCTACACCTGCCTCATGACCGAGTACAAGCTCAACTACATCCACCAGCTGAGCGAGGCCAGAGTCGGCACGTTCTTCAAGATGCTCATCTGCATCCCCGCGGCCACGGCCTTCCTGACCTGCCGCAAACTGTTCGACACGTCGGACGGGACGGGGCTCACGATGCACCCCGGCGTCGAGAAACTGTTCCTCTCCATCGGAAGCTGCGTGTTCGGCATCTACCTTGTCGAGCAGATCTTCCGGGAAGCCTTCTACGACTTCGGTATGGTCCTCGTCGACCACCTGCCGAACTTCCCGGCAACGCTCCTCTACTGTGTGGTCGTCCTGCTGGGCGCCTACCTGTTGGTGCTGGTGCTCAAGCAGATCCCGGGTCTCAAAAAGTTGATCTGATCGCGCCCGGCGCACTGAAATAACCAAACCTCCCGCGACAAGTGCTGTTGCGGGAGGTTTCTTGTGCGGAAGGTGTGTGTGCTGTGAGGCGTACATCGCCAAAGGGAAAGAAATTGTTACATGAAAAAGTTTATACATTCCGCGATATTTCAGAAAAACAATGGAAACTTCGTTATAATGGAGTTATAATGGACCTGTCGTATAGTATATGTGTATAGTTTTCGTTGTAAATCGCGAAAGCAACTCTGCAATAAAGGAGAACTGAAATGGCCAGACCAAAAAAACCGGAAGAGCGCAACCGCATCCGCGACGTAGCGTTCAACGTCTTTTCCAGTAAAGGCTTCGAGAACTCGTCCTTCTCGGACATCGCGAAAGAGGCGTCCGTCTCGAAGTCCCTCGTCCAGTACTACTTCCCGAAGAAGGAGCAGTTCATCCAGGACTTCATCGACAAGAGCCTGTCGGCGGTCACCGAGATTGTCCGGGAGGACCTGGACATTACATATGAACACGAACTCGGCGAACTCTACACCATCGGTTACTGCCAGTTCTATTTCGCGATGCACAACGAACGTATGAACTCCCTGCGCATGGACATCATCCGCGACCGGGGCAACACCGAGATGGTCGTGAAGCACGGCATCGACTGGATCGTCAGCCACACCAACGCCATCCAGGTGGAGAGTGAAGCGGAGATCGAACGCTGCAAGAAGACACTGGTCTTCGTCGTCGGCGGTGCCTTCGACTACCTCTATGACTGCATGCTGTACGGTGTGCCCTTCGATGAAGAGTTCCTGTCCGATGCGGCCATGGCGCTCCTGAACCCGTTCCTGAACGTGGAGTTCCACGAGGGCGAGGCCATCCGCAAGCAGATCTCTCCGGAGTGGCTCGAAAAAGCCCGGAAGAAGTATAATCGGATGATCTTCACGGTGAAGTGAGATCCGTGCTGAGCCAGACGCTCTGCACAAAGACAGAAAACAAAACATAACAATAAAACCCAAAAGAGCCCGGTAGTCAGCCGGGCTCTTTTGGGTCAAATACTTTGCGAGAGTTTTGAGAATAAAAGAGAGTTTTATGGATCGCCACTGTTACATGACAGATGTTATCTTGTTCGCGTATAGTTTATCAAACAGGACATATGCTGTCAAGATATTTTTTAAGATTAATTTAAGAATTTGTCAATAGTGTTCGATAAGTCAGGAAGACCCCGGTGCAACGCACCGGGGTCTTCCCGCCAAAATTACGTGTGAGAGTTTTGAGAAAAAAGAGTCGATCGCCGAAACCGGCGGTGAAAGTCAGACGACAGTCTCTGTTGCGTTCTCAAGGTCGGTGTAACCGTTCTTGCCGGGCTTGTCATTGAAGAACGCCCAGGGGTTCATGCCTTCCTTCTTCATGGTCTTGTACACCATGATGATGTAGAAGATGTCCATGATGGTGACGGACAGGATGAGGAACTTCGTGAACGGCATCCAGGTGAAGTTCAGCGCTCCGGTGGAGTGGATGCTGAAGGAACCGAGGCCGAGCTTGTAGGAGATGACCAGGGTCAGTGCGCCGAGGCAGGACGGCGCCAGCGTTCCGAAGAACTTGAGGATGGCCATCCACAGGTTGACACCTGTGCCTCGTACCCCGCCATCTCGGAACAGTTTCTCGATGAACAACAGCGAGATGAAGAAGTTCTGCATGTAAGCGGCATAGAATTCGTTCGGATCATGCCATTCATAGACGGAGAAGAAGACCGCCCAGAAGGAGATGAAGAGGATGAAGACCACATACGGGATCCATAATTTGTCCGGCGCATGCGGCATCGTCGCTTTGAATTCTTTCTTGCCGTATTTTATCTTCAGATAGATGAGCACGCAGTCGAAGATGAACCAGATGCAGTCCCAAACGCGCTGCCAGGTACCGTGCGCGGCAGAGATGCCGAACAGGGTGCCGTCTGTGCTCATGAAGGGCTCCCCGAGGAATCCCATCTGGAATTCCCATGCCCAGTTGAGGCCGAGGACGAAGAGCGGCATACCGCAGGTCTTGTCCTTGAAACCTTTGTAGATGAGGATGATATAAACGAGTGTCCAGAACAGACCGGAAATGATCGTCAGGACGTCCCACATGACAACACCGGACGGAATGGCCAGTGCTTCCGGACCGAGCGCGTACTGCGGATCGGTGACACCAAACTGGGACAGGTCTACGCTGTCCATGGCGCCTTCCGCGAGTCCGTAGACTTTTTCATACAGTCTGCGGAACGCATCGGTGTCGGAGTGCATATAGGAGTATTTTACCGCTGCCTGAGGCAGTGCAGCAAACAGATTACCCATAGTTTTCCTCCTGTTAACTTTTCAATGATTCTCCAATTAAATAAAGTCTCACACTCTCTTTCTTTTGGCTTCACACGTAAGGAATTACGGACTCCAGGAAATCGTGCCCTGCACAGCGTTGCACAGAGCTGCGCATCAGCAGCACATTGAATTGTGCGCGAGGTAATTTCCTGTACACAGTTAGTTTACTCCGCTTTTTTGTACGCGACAAGGAACAGGATGCACAAAACCAAACAAATCAGATTGTGCACCTTGCTGAGTGTGCCGCGATTCACCTCGCCAAAGCGACAATACAAGTATAAAACTTTTATTGCACCATGTACAAAAACCGCGTTATCTTGCCGCCCCGTATAGTTTACATAAATTTGACACTTCTTTTTGTGTTGTGTTAGGCTTGAGCTGCCGGAAATCGGAAATGGATAGGTCTTGGGTCAGATCCTTTCGAATTGCTCGTACAGTAAGTAACAATGAACTCTCATTGTGAAACCATCGAAGCGAACGAAAGGAGCTTTATTATGTCCATTTATCACGAATCACTCACTCCTCCAGACCTGAAGGAACTGCTGCAACGGAAGCAGTTCCTCGAAAAGACCCAGTCCAAACTGGAGGCTCGTTTGGCGAAGGCCCCGGACGGACGATTGGCAACAAGCCGCCAAAGCCGGTATTCTTATGCCAGCTTTTATCATGTTTCCAAAGACGGGAATCGTGTCTATCTGGACCAGTCGCAGAAAGAGACCATTGCAGCTCTGGCACAAAAGGAATACGACCGGAAGGCATTGAAAGTGGTTAAAGAAGAACTGATGAGATTGAAGATGGTTCTTCCTTACGTAAAAATGCAGAAGCTCGAAGACGTCTATGATCGTTGTCTGTCGGAGAAACGAAGCTTCATTACTCCCATAGTCCTCTCGGACGAGGAATTCCGCCAGCGATGGCTTTCTCAAGCATATGTGAAAAAGCAACCACTTGAAAATGACCACCCATTCCCGACGGAAAAAGGCGATATCGTCTGCTCTAAGACTGAGGCGCAGGAAGCGGACTACATGTTTTACCACTCGTACGATTATCTCTACGAAAAACGCCTTCAATTGCTCGATAGAGGGCGTCCAACCTGGCGATACCCAGACTTTACGATCCTCGATCCTGTCACACGGGAAGAAGTCATATTCGAACACTTTGGAATGGTCGACGACGAAGGCTACCAGCATAGCATGTTCGACAAGATCCGACTCTATGAAGAGAATGGATACGTCATAGGTCAGAACTTCCTGTTTACCTTTGAGACGGCGGAACATCCTTTTACCATGGACCAGTTTATCCTTATCCTGAAAACACGGTTCCCTCGATAATAGTCAGAGCGGCTTTGGTGCTGGTATGCCCAAGCCGCTCTTTTTTGTTGAAGGGAGAAGCCTGCTTCTGGTGGCTTCTCACGCTAAAATGTGTTCAAGTCGCATTTAGCGTTAGAGAACTTGCTCGTGTCCTGTCAGCAGGGAGAAGAATTTCAGAGATAGTTAACGCTAAAATGCGTTCAAGTCGCATTTAGCGTTAGAAAGCTTGCTCGTGTCCTGTCAGCAGGGGGAAGAATTTCAGAGAAAGTTAACGCTAAAATGCGGTCAAGTCGCATTTAGCGTTAGAAGGCTTGCCTGTGTCCTGCCAGCAAGGAGAAGAATCTCTGAGGAAGTTAACGCTGAAATGCGGTCAAGTCGCATTTAGCGTTAAAGATGCGTCTTTGGCCTTCCGGCCGGGAGAAGAGCTTCGAGGGGGTGTTCACGCTAAAACGCTGGGAAGGGCGTTTTAGCGTGTTGAATGTTTCTCCTGGCTTGCTCAGCAAAGGCTGAGATGCTTTTTGGGAGGGGAGCGGGGAGAAAAGTTCAAAGAAAAGAGCAGAGATTCCGAGTGTGGAAGCTCGGCAAAAACGCGAAGGGAAGCGTTTTTGCCAGAAAAAGGAATGCAGTGGCCCCGCTTGAAGTGGCGGGGCCTTTATAATATAATTACTTAAAGTTTTTCAGAGGTGAAACTGCGCTAAAATGGTGCAGTTACGCAACAAAAGGAGGTGGCACGGTGAGCAAGGCGTTGATCGCGATGAGCGGGGGAGTGGACTCGTCCGCTTCGGCACTGCTGATGAAGCGCGCAGGGTACGACTGCGTCGGTGTCACCATGCGTCTCTTCGACTACGAGGACTCCGAGGTGCGCCCGGACAAGGCGTGCTGCACAGAGGACGACGTGGCAGACGCTGTTCTCGTCTGCCTCAAGATGGACATCCCCCACCATGTGGTGGACTTCAAGGCGCAGTTCAGAGACGCTGTCATGGACCCCTTCGTCCGGGCGTACGAGACGGGCTGCACGCCGAACCCCTGCATCAACTGTAACCGGTACCTGAAGTTCGAGGAACTCTTCCGCCAGGCGGACCAGCTCGGTTGCGAACTCATCGTCACCGGCCATTACGCGAGGGTCGAACACAACGAGGAGACCGGCCGCTGGGAGCTCAAGAAAGCGACGTTCCTTGAGAAGGACCAGAGCTACGTGCTCTTCAACCTGACGCAGGAACAGCTCGCGCGCATCCGCTTCCCGCTGGGCACCATGAGCAAGACAGACGCCCGGGTCGTCGCGGAAGAAGGCGGCTTCAAGAATGCGCAGAAGCACGAGAGCCAGGACATCTGCTTCGTGCCGACGGGCAAGTATACGGACTTCATCGAGAAGTACACCGGAAAGACGTACCCCCACGGCGAGTTCGTGGACGTGCGAAACGGCAACGTCCTCGGCGAGCACAAGGGCATCATCCGGTACACGGTGGGCCAGCGGAAAGGTCTCGGCCTCGCGCTGCCGCAACCGATGTACGTGACGAAAGTCGACCCCGAGGCGAACAAAGTCTACCTCGGTTTGAATGAAGACCTGTTCACGACGACGCTCTATGCGGACGACGTGAACTGGATCAGCGTCCCGGCGCTCCGGCCCGGCGAGACGCTGAAGGTGACGGCGAAGGTCCGGTACAAGCAGCCGGACAAGCCGGCAACGGTCGTGGCGATGAACGACGGGCGCATCCGTGTCGTCTTCGACGAGCCGCAGCGGGCCATTACCAAGGGCCAGGCCGTGGTGCTCTATGACGGAGACACGGTCGTCGGCGGCGGAACGATCACCGGATTGGATGAGTGAGGTTAGTAAACATATTTCCTGAAAGGAGGTTCTTGGAATGAGCATGGAAAACACCATTTCTCAGGATAAGAACGCCCAGGCAAAGACCTCTCAAAATGCAACACCCAACGAAAAATACACTGCTTTGAAGGAGTACCTTCAGAGCTTTGACAATATGGCCGTCGCCTTTTCCGGCGGCGTGGACTCCACCCTGCTGCTGACAGCAGCCGTGGAGGCTCTCGGAGCCGACCGTGTCCTCGCGGTCACCGCGGCCTCGCTCTTCTTCCCGCTGCGGGAGAAGGATGAGTCCGTCGCGTTCTGCGAGCAGCTCGGCGTCCGGCAGGTCGTCGTCCAGAAGGACGTCATGGCCATTCCGGGCGTGCCGGAAAACGGGCCGGACCGGTGCTACCACTGCAAGCTGGCGCTGTTCCAGGACCTGCAGTGCATCGCCACAGAGAACGGGTTCACGGCGGTCTGCGAAGGGTCCAACATGGACGACAACGGGGACTACCGGCCGGGGCTCATCGCCATCGCGGAGCTCGGGGTCAAGAGCCCTCTGCGGCACGTGGGCCTGTACAAGTCCGAGATCCGGGAGCTGTCCAAGGAACTGGGGCTCCCCACCTGGAAGAAGCCGGCCTTCGCGTGCCTCGCGTCCCGCGTACCCTACGGCGAACCGCTGACGGACGCCAAGCTGGACCGCATCGGCAAGGCGGAAGAGAAACTCGTTCAGCTGGGCTTTGGGAACATGCGAGTCCGGGACCACAACGACGGCGAAGTCGCCCGCATCGAACTCGAAGGGGCGGACATCCAAAGGATCATGGAACCCGAGACAGCCGCAGACGTGGATGAGTATTTCAAGCAGCTCGGATACACGTACGTGGCGGTCGAACTCACGGGGTACAAGACCGGGAACCTGAACCGGCAGATCGCCGCGGAGGAACTGGCAGAAGAAAGTAAAAAACAGGAGAGTTTCGCCAGAGGCGCAGACGCTCCTGAATCATAAAATAGGTTAGGCATACTCAAGCAGCAAAGACCCGGGAAGGAGAGAACAGAGTATGAAAGACGAACGGTTCGGGAAAACAGAAAGCGAGAACAAGGAATTGGCTGAAGTACGAAAAGAACTGGCCGAAGAGCGTGCGGCGATGGAGCTGTACGGTGCAGAAGGCAAACCGGAAGAGGGCCTCAACACGGAGACCGGCGTCTCCGGCGGCCCCATGAACACCATCTCCGGCGTCCTGCTGGACCCGCAGAATGTGAAGCCGGACGACATCCGGCTCTATGACATCGCGCACCCCCTGAGCTTCATCTGCCGGGGCGTGGGCCAGGTCAGGCACTTCCTGTCGGTCGGTCAGCACTGCATCAACTGTGCGAAGGAAGCGGAGGGCCGCGGCTACTCCGACCGGGTCGTCCTGGCCTGCCTGTTGCACGACGGTGCGGAGGCGTATGTCTCGGACATCATCCGTCCGGTCAAGGTGCTCCTCGACAACTTCGATGAGATCGAGAACCGTTTCCAGGAGGCGATCTACGCCCACTTTGGACTCGAAGACCTCTCGGAAGAGGAGCGGGAGCTCGTCCACCTCATCGACGATGCCATGCTCTGGAACGAGGCGAAGGAACTGTTCGCCCATGTGGAGGACCTCGAGCCGCCGCTCCTGTCCACCATCCCGAACTTCAAGGTCCGGGACTTCCAGGAAGTGGAGAACGAGTTCAACCTGATGGCAGTCAACTTACTGCATCGTTTGGGAGACAGTCGTCTGTAAACCGAATGCCGGTTGCCTTGCAACGGGCAATCATGTAAAATGAATACCATCGGGGAGCTGCCGGAGGGCGGCTGAGAGGAGTACCCGTACATCGCCACGGCGGTGTACACCGTCTCGACCCGGAGAAACCTGATTTGGATAATGCCAACGTAGGGAAGCAACACAGTTTGACTCCGAAGGGACATGCCGTCAGGTGTGTCCCTTTTTTTACGGGCGTTTCCAGCAAAGAAAGAGAGGAAACAGCTATGAGCAAACAGAAACTGGCCGAGTGCCTCGCGAACGTCAAGGCGGGCGGGGCGCTGGTCCACAACATCACGAACTATGTCACGGTCAACGACGTCGCGAACGTCATCCTGGCCTCCGGCGCGAGCCCGATCATGTCGGACGAGCCAAAGGACGTGGAGGACATCACGAGCATCTGCGGGGGCCTGAACATCAACATCGGGACGCTGAACGAGCGCACCATTGAGGCGATGTACCTCTCCGGCGCAAAAGCCAACGAACTGGGTCATAAGGTCCTGCTCGATCCGGTGGGCGCCGGTGCGTCCGCCCTTCGGACGGACACCGCGAACGGCCTTCTGAAAAAGGTCAAGTTCGACGTGGTCCGCGGCAACGTCTCGGAGATCAAGACCCTCGTCGCAGGTGTCGGCACCACCAAGGGCGTGGACGCGGATGCCGCGGACGCCGTCACCGAGGAGAACCTCGGTGAAATGGTCGCGTTCACGAAGGCCTTCGCGGGCGAACTCGACTGCGTCGTTGCCATCACCGGCGCCATCGACCTCGTGGCGGACAAAGACTCCTGCTATGTCATCCGCAACGGTGTGCCCGAGATGGGACGCATCACAGGCACCGGCTGCCAGCTGTCCGGCATGATGACCGGCTTCCTGGTGGCAAACCCGGACTGCCCGCTGGAAGCGGCGGCCGCCGCGGTCTGCACCATGGGCCTCGCCGGCGAGATCGGCCTGTCCCGCCAGCAGCCGGGCGACGGGAACTCGACACTGCGGAACCGCATCATCGATGCCATCAGCAACATGACACCGGAACAGCTTGCCGAAGGCGCGAAGTTCGAGGTGAAATAAGATGATCGACTACAAAGATAAACAGTACCTCGCCCTCTACGGCGTCACGGACCGCTGGTGGGTGAAACAAAAACTCGAAAAGGCCGGTGTTCCGGTAACGGACGACGCCCTGCGGGAAGGGCTTCTGGAAGATACGAAAGCGGCCCTTGAGGGCGGCATGACCTATGTCCAAATGCGCGAAAAGGGAGACCCCATGACGGAGGATGAACTCCTGACCGAAGCGCTCGCACTGAAGGCGCTCTGCGCAGAGTACGGTGTGCCCTTCGTCATCGATGACGACGTGGAACTTGCCGTGAAGTGTGGCGCTGATGGCGTCCATGTCGGCCAGTCCGACATGGCCTGCGTCGAGGCCCGCAGAGCACTTGGCTCCGCCAAGGTCGTCGGCGTCTCGGCCCAGACGGTCGAGCAGGCGGTACAGGCGGAAAAAGACGGCGCCGACTACCTCGGCGTGGGCGCCGTCTTCCCGACGGGCTCCAAAGATGACGCCGACGACGTGTCCCACGACACGGTCAAAGCCATCTGCGAAGCGGTGAACATCCCGGTCATCGCCATCGGCGGCATCTCCAAAGACAACGTGGGACAGCTCGCGGGCCTCGGCCTCGACGGCGTTGCCGTCATCAGCGCTATCTACGCTTCGGACGACCTCAAAGCCGCCACGGAAGACCTCAAAGCAAAAACAGTAAAAGCTTTGAATCTGTGATTATAAATTGCACCAGTAATTTCAAACTGCAAATTGAAATTTGAATTTCCAGATTAAAAATCGAATCACAAAATTTAAATATTCATTTCAAATTCAAGCTTTCATTTTCAAATCAGAACAAAACAACAATGACTAAAAACATATCTAACATCCATGGTCTGGAAACCCTCCTCGAGGACATCCAGAACCAAAAGTACAAAGCCGCCATCTTCGACATCGACGGCACGCTCATCGACTCCATGCCCATCTGGGAGGACCTCGACTCTGAGTTCCTGAAGACGCAGGGCATCGAGCTCTCGGAGCAGGAGAAGAACGAGCTTAACGACACCATGTGGACCATGACCGTCGACGAGGGCGTGAAGTACCTCAGAGAAACTTTCCACCTGGCGCTCTCCGAGGAGGAAATCTCCAAAGCGCTGGCGGACGTTATCGAGCACTTCTATGTGTATGAAGTGCCGGCGAAGTCCGGCATGCCGGAGCTCGTCAAAGTCCTGCACGACGAGGGCATTCCAATGGCGCTGTCCACCGTCGGCGAACCGTCGTACGAGACCGCCGCGCTGAAGCGCCTCGGCCTCCTCGAATGCTTTGACGCCATGTGCGACTGCAACAGCCTCGGTACCACCAAGCGGGACGCGCGCATCTACGAGACCGCTGCCAGACTCCTGCTCGGCGGGGAAGGTGAGAGCGCCAACTCCGCGGCAGGGGAAAGCGAACCCGCGAGCTCGAGCGCTCAGGCAGCCGAAAGCGCCGCCACAAGCGAAAGCGCGCTGGAAGCAGAAAGCGCCGCCGAGAGCAACGCCGACGTCCTTGTCATCGAGGACGTCCTCCACGCCCTGGAGGCCGCGAAGCAGGCGGGCTTCACCACCGTTGCCGTCGAGGACGCCGCAAGCGCCAAGGACAAAGCGCGTATCCTCGAAGTCAGCGACTATTATTTAAGTAACTAGGGTCTCGAACATCGCCGTCCCGAAAGCGAGCCGCCAGCGAACCGCCGTCAGGACAACGCACAGTGCATCGCCAACGGCCGGCGCAGCCCGACACCCACAAACCCCGCGGCACACCGGGGGCACCACCTTGTGTCGCGTTAGAAAACGCAATGCATATCGCCAAAGGAGGCACAACCATGAGAACAGCATTGACGATCGCTGGGTCCGATTCCAGCGGAGGCGCCGGTATTCAGGCAGACATCAAAACGATGACCATGAACGGTGTATACGCGATGAGCGCCATCACGGCCCTGACCGCGCAGAACACGACCGGCGTGACAGCCATCCAGGAGAGTACCGCAGACTTCCTCGCGGAGCAGCTGGATGAAATCTTCACAGACATCTTCCCCGACGCGGTGAAGATCGGCATGGTCTCGAGCTCTGACCTCATCACGACCATCGCCGAAAAGCTCCAGCAGTACGACGCGAAGAATATCGTCGTCGACCCCGTCATGGTCGCCACCAGCGGGGCCCGGCTCATTTCGGAAGAGGCGATCGACACCCTGAAGGAGGACCTGCTTCAACTCGCGGACGTCATCACCCCGAACATTCCCGAAGCGGAAGTGCTCGCGGACATGACCATCGAGTCCGAAGCGGATATGGAGACCGCCGCAAGGGCGATCTACAAACTGTACGGCTGCGACGTGCTGCTAAAAGGCGGCCACAACCTCAACGACGCCAACGACCTCCTCTGGACGGCGGACGGCCCGGAGTGGTTTCATGGCGATCGGATCGACAACCCCAACACCCACGGTACCGGCTGCACGCTCTCGAGCGCCATCGCCGCGAACCTCGCGAAGGGCTACGACATGAAGACGGCGGTCGGCCGTGCGAAGAACTACATCTCCAGCGCGCTCGCGGCTGGGCTCGACCTCGGCCAGGGCTCCGGCCCCATGGCGCACAACTTTGACCTCGCCGGAAAGTATGCCGAAGCACCGGTCGAAGAACCCGCGGAGCCGTTCTCCAAGACCTTCGACAACGCCACCGGCTTCTCCCTCGAACTGATGGAAAGCTGCAGGGACCTCTGGGACGCCGCCGCGAACTGCGACTTCCTGACCCAGATGGGCGAGGGCACCCTCGACCACGACAAGTTCGTCGAGTACATGATCCAGGACAGCATCTACCTGCGCGACTACCTGAAGATCTTCGCGTATGCCATCGCCAAAGCCCCGAACTGGGCTGACATGCAGCTCTTCAACGGCATGCTCGCGTACTGCGACGACGGCGAGAACAAGACCCGCCTCGACATCCTCGCGAGCGTCGGCATGACGGACGCGGACATCGACAAGACCGAGATGAAACGCCAGTGCCGCGACTACTGCGCCTTCCTCAAAGACTGGGGCGAGAAGGGCACCCAGGCCGAGATCATCATGGCCATGCTCCCCTGCATGTGGGGCTACCGCTACGTCTTCGAACAGCTCGTCGCGAAGCACCCCGAAGCCCTCGAACACCCGGACTTCGGCCCGGTCATCGCGGACTACGTCAACGCGGGCTACGCCTGGTACTGCGACTACTGGTACACCGTGACGAACGAAAAGTGCAAAGCCTTCGACGACGCCACCCTCGCGCACCTGAAGAACATCTTCCGCGAGGCCTCCGCCCACGAGCTCTGGTTCTGGCAAATGGCCGGCGGCGCCGACTGAGGCGATTTACCCAAAGAGCGCAACACGAAAAGCATAAAAGGAAGGGCCCCGCAGAGCGGGGTCCTTTTTCCGTCATGATTCTATTCTCGGCGCTTACTGCACCGCTGCCCACAGCGGCTGGCCGAACTGCGTGATCAAAGCCATCAGCACGATGAAGACCACGGCGTACACTGCCGCTTTCTTCATGAGCTCGGACTCTTTGCCCGAGAGGTCGCAGGCGGCGGAGCCGATGGCGATCGACTGCGGCGCGAACATCTTGCCGGCGGACACGCCGACGGAGTTCGCGGCCACCATCCACTCGGGCGACGCGCCGATGTTCATAGCGGCGGTCTTCTGGATGGAGCCGAACAGGGCGCCGGTGCTCGTGCCGGAGCCGGTGACGAACGCCCCGATGGCGCCGATGAGCGGCGCGACGAAGGGGAAGTACTGCCCGAGGGTCTCGACGAAGAACTCGGCGATGGTGTTCGTCATGCCGGAGTAAGACATGAGCTTGGCGCAGGCGAGGACGCCCATCATTGTGATGATGGTCTTGGACATCTGCTTCACCGTCGCACCGAGAACTTTAAAGAAGTCCTTCACGGACACCTTCTGCACGAGCGCGCCGAGGATGCCGGCGAGGAACACGAGGACGCCCGGTGTGTTGAGCCATTTGATGGTGTAGTACACCGGCTCCGCGTCCGGGTTCCGGTAAATGTGGAACGCGGTCTTGATGCTGCCGAGGGGCTCACCGATGGCGGGGATGCTCACGAGCAGCAGGATGACGAGGATGAACAAAAACGGGGACCAGGCGACGAACGCATTCTTCAGGCCGGTGTCCGTCGAGGACACGTCTTCATACCCGTCGTCCTTCGGCTTCTTCGCGCCCATGACGTACTCGTCCGGTGTCTCCTTTCGTTTGTTCTGCCACATGCCGAAGGCGAAGGAGCAGACCAGTGAGACGACCGCGCCCACGATGACCGGCAGCGTCGGCCCCATGAATTTTGCGGCGATGTACTCCGGAACAAGGAACGACACGCCGGAGACCAGGGTGAAGGGCACCATGCCCTTCAGCCCTTTCAACCCGTGACCCGCGATGGTGACGATGACGAAAGGACAGATGATCATGAAGACCGCGGCCTGGAGGATCTGCGCGTGGGACACCATGGTAGCGTCCAGCGACGTGAGGTCCGAGACCATCTGGGTCGGGACGCCGACCGCGCCGAACATGGTCGTGTAGGAGTCCGCCACGAGGCACATGAGGATGGCCTCGACCGGGTTGAAGCCGAGGGCGAACATCATGGAGGCGGGGATGGCGATGGCGGTGCCGTAGCCGGCCATGCCCTCCATGAACCCGCCGAAACACCAGGCGATGAGGATAGCCAGTACGCGACGGTCGTTGGACACGGACGTGAGCTGTGCCTTGATGACGTCCATCGCCCCGGTGTGTACCGTCATGTTGTACACGAAGATGGCGGCGATGATGACAAGGACGATGGGCCACAGCGCCATGACGACGCCCTCGGCTACCGAAGTCGTGGCGGACAGGAAACTCGCGTGCCAGAAGACCATGGCCTCCACGAAGGCGATGACCATGGCGGACAGCGCCGCGGTCCAGGCCTGCATCTTGATGACGCTCATCGCCACAATGAGCCACAGGATGGGCAGCAGGGCGAGCACAAAGTAGCCAAACAGCATGGGGAGAGACCTCCTCTCGTGAACTCTCGCAGGGTTATGTTTACGTTCTCATTATATAAGAATGCGGCGATGTACGCCACAATGTCTGCCACGCAATTTGTCACGGGAAAAAAGTTGTGTGCCAATTTCGAAAAACTCCTTGACTTCGAGTTAGCCATGGGTTACTATATACGCAGTTAGCACGGACTAACCACCCGTGTTAGCGATCACCACCCGATTATGGTAACCTCCCAATTGCCGTAATCCCTAAGAGAATCTCCTTCCCATACAGATATCTCTTTTTACAAAATCATCATAATATGCCTAACCGAGAAGCAGCCGTTCTCCCAAGCGGCTGCTTTCGGTTTCTCTGCGTTTCGCCATTTCTTGACCGTCTCGCAGTCGCCGTCCCCGCCTGACGGTATTTTGAAAACGCTTGACCGTTCCATGTCTAACGTTTAAACTTAGAAAAGTAATTTTACTTTTATAAATCTTCTATTCTAGAAAGGTAGATCCCAATGAGCAAAGTAGCAGTAGTATTCTGGTCCGGCACCGGCAACACCGAAAGCATGGCTGACGCTGTCGCACAGGGCGCAAGAGGCGCAGGCGCTTCCGTCGACGTCCTCGGCCCGTCCGATTTCGACGCTTCCAAGGTCGCCGCTTATGACGGCATCGCATTTGGCTGCCCGGCCATGGGCGCTGAAGTCCTCGAAGAGGATGAGTTCGAGCCCATGTTCCAGGACGTCAAAGGCGCGCTCGCCGGCAAAGCGATCGCCCTCTTCGGCTCCTACGGCTGGGGTGACGGCGAATGGATGAGAAACTGGGAAGACGACTGCAAAGCAGCCGGTGCGAACCTGGTCGTCGACTCCGTCATGGCCAACGAAGCTCCGGACGATGACGCCATCGCCGCCTGCAAAGCCCTCGGCGCTGCCCTCGCGTAAGTCTGACCCACACAGCTTCATTGAAAACCAAATACCCTCATAACAAAAAGGCAGGTGCTCCGGCACCTGCCTTTTCATCGTTGAAGCTCAACCAATCGGGTCATGCCTGGATCGTGGGGCATGACCCACAAGGGAACATCCGCCAGGCAGCCGGCCGTCGGAGCGGCCTGTCAAGCTGCCGTGCGAATTGGCGCCCTCCACTCCGTTCCGGGCGAAAGTGGCACAGTTCTTCGGGGAGGTCAAGGGCGCACTCGTGCGCCGCATACCGTGCGGCATAGCCCTGTGACATCCCCTCCGCCCTGTGCCATGGGGCAGACAACAGGCCAAAGGGGCACTGCGGCCCTTCGGCCTGCATTCATGATGGCTCTTTCAGCTAAGTTCCGTGAAGCTTTCTCTGTTAGCTGAACTTTCAAAAACTGTCCAGCGGCTCCGTCGGATTTTTCAGCTAACACGGGAACTATATATCCCCTTAGCTGAAAAATACTCGTTTTGCGCGGAATTCTAATGGCAACTTTCAGCTAAGAGTGGCTGATATATCTTTCCTTAGCTGAAAGAATTGTGGCTCAAAACACTTTATTTCAGCTAAAAAGGACGTTACTACCCGGATTTGGCTGAAATTATTGTGACTCGGTTGTGTCACCGACACATTTATTCAGCTAATGCAGAATAATATTCTGTTTTAGCTGAAATCACAGTTGTGTGCTGGTAAGGAGCAAAGTTCAGCCCTGCTGTTGCGGCTAAAGAGGACGCATGCTACTCCACGGGTCGTAAGAGCACACGCCGCACAGCAGGGCGCATCCTGAGGAAGGCGGTACTAAGTGCGGGGCGCAAAGAAGGCCTGCGATAAGGCAGGCCGGATAGAGATTGAAAAACAGAGGAAAATCTGCTATATTGTTAGTGGGAAAAGCATCCGCTCCAAAACGGATACTCCCGACAGAGGTATTTGTCCTATTTAAGGACGCGCCCTTCCTGTGGTTCGGACAGGAAGGGCTCTTCTTTTACTCACGTTTGTGAAAAAGCCGGGCAATTACAACTTCAACAAAATGCGTTCCTACTACAGACCATAGATCAAATAGCAGAGAAAACAAATCATATATGGTCATAGTCAAACCTCCTGTTTTGACGTCAAAGCGCTTTGGGCGAATGAGGTCGGGAGGTTTCCATCCTGTCACGGATGCTTTCCAAGTGGTGTCCCACTCAGTAAACATTATACCAGAACAAATGTTCTAAGTCAAAAGAGCTGAAACACGTTTGCAATCAAGCAAAGAGCCCTGCGGAAGCAGGGCTCTTTGCTTGTTGTCAGTTCAGTTTGTAGTCCTGGTTGGACTCGCGCTTGATGAGTCCGAAGACCAGCAGGTACATGAAGATGATGAACACGGAGAAGACCACGGAGGACTCCGCGGTGCCCAGCATGGCGCAGGTGTCGTAGAACCCGTGCAGGAGGACGGCGAAGAACCAGCCGAGGAAGATGTACAGCCACTTGCCGGGCTGGCCGTGGTTCTCGAGGTACTTGGCGCGTCCGTAGAAGACGCCCATGACGACCGCGAAGGTCATGTGGCCGGGGATGGCGAGGATGGCGCGGGGAAGCGCGACGGACAGACCATAACTGAACACGTACTTGATGTTCTCGAACGCCGCGAAACCCAGAGACACGAACACAGCGTAGATGATGCCGTCGAACTTGTAGTCGAAGTTCGGGTTCTTCCAGGTCTTGAGGTACAGGAAGAACAGCTTCGTGCCTTCCTCCACGACCGCGACGACGCCGAAAGCCAGCGCCATGATGTACAGCGGTGTGGTCTGGTCGATCTGCGACATGTTCAGCGCGCTGATGCCGATGCCCTCCAGGGCAATGGAAGCAAGCGCCGCGCAGACGCCCATGAGGATGCACATGCCGAGCAGGCCGATAGGCTCCTTGTTCCGCTTGTCCTGCTTGTAAACGTAGTTCATGAGAACGAGCGCCGGCACGACCGCGGCGGCGAGGTAGATCATGAGAACAGTATTGGCAGCTAAAAACATAGGTTCACTTCTTTCAGAGGGCGGCCTCACTGTGGCGATGCACCGCCGGTTATTGTTACAAAACACATTTTACAGGAAAATGCGAAGACTAACAAGAGAGACCTGCTTTGCAAATGGTTGAGGCGCCCAGTCTCTTCCCGTGCGTAACTCTCAGCGGCGGAGCAGACGAAAGCCCAGTTTTCGCTGCTGGAAACACACCACTGTCCGTCAAGAAATACACTCCAAAACAAGGGTTGCCAATAAAGTTATTTGTGATAGAATAGTAACAATTTTGAATCAGCAAAAATACCGTTTTGCAGAAAGGAGTCCGGAACGTGAGTCAGCTCATCGCCAAAGTGCCGCCGAAGGCCAAGGGCAT
>Ga0256407_10006148_pt1 | contig 18727 bp, 17 predicted proteins | sample RumenRJG_04DNA_FD_193489 | JGI IMG/M metagenome (GOLD analysis project Ga0256407, IMG submission 193489) | Bovine rumen microbial communities from Lethbridge, Alberta, Canada - RJG_04 | ecosystem: Host-associated > Mammals > Digestive system > Stomach > Rumen | place: Canada: Alberta...
CGGATGAAGACTAAAGATCGCAAGCCCCTCATCGAACATATCATATCCGATTTTTGCACCAGTCCAGCTCCAATAATAATTTTTCCCTTTTTCTTCTAAGACTTTCGCAAGAAGTAATGCAAAATTATCTTTTCGAACTGGAACAGTGTCGGTCTTAATCGGACAGAAGGAACCTGGATAGGTTCCTTCCACAACATTTTCCTGACAGGTTTGACTGCATTCCTGCAAAGCAATGAAATCTAAAGAATCACGAATAATAAGATCTGATAAATGATTCAAGGCCATTTGAAATTGTTCTTCTGTCATCTTATTAAAATGACTGTGAATATTTATTGTTAGAATTTTCATCTCTTTTATTCCTCGGGTTCCATCAAATGTGAATCATTTTTATAAAATGTCGTTAATATCAGATTTTAATACATCTGCTTTTGGTCCGTAAATTGCCTGAATACCATTATCTTTTTTCACAAGACCCATGGCACCTTCTTTTTTCCAGGCATCAAGTTCTGCCACTTTGGCAACATCCTTTACAGTGACACGAAGTCTGGTCATACAGGCATCCACAAGCTCGATATTTTCTCTGCCACCAAGCAAAGCAATAATCTTCTCTGCTTTTTCATTTCCTGTGCCATTTCCACCTTTGGAAGAAGCCTCTTCTTCCTCTTCTTCCTGATAGTTACCAAGACGACCTGGTGTTGCATAGCCAAATTTTCCAATCATAAAATATGCAACAAGATACCCAATTGCAAAGAATGCAAGAACACAAATCAGGAAGTTTATGATATCTCCACCAAGTCCGGCTTTTAAGGACATTGGAATACGAGTGATAAATTCAAGGTTGCCGAAAGAATGTAATCTAAGATGGATCACACCTGCCATAGCAAAGGCACATCCTTGTAAAATAGCATAGATAATATACAAAGGCAACGCCGCGAACATAAACATAAATTCGCCTGGCTCTGTTACACCAGTAAGGAAAATTGCTGCAACAATAGAGATAAACATCGATTTGTACTGAGGTTTTCTCTCTGGTTCTACTCTACGATACATGGCAAGGCAAACACCCATTAATAAACCAGTTGCACCAATCATCTGTCCAACTTTAAAACGTGCAGGTGTTACTGTTGTAAGAAGCTGCTGATAACCTGCCATATCTCCGGCACTTTTTAAGTTAATAAGGTCTGTTACCCATGCAAGCCACAGCGGATCCTGTCCGAATACCTGTGTTCCTGCATTGGCTCCTGTTAAGATTGTGTATGTTCCACCGAAGGAAGTATAATTCATAGGAATCGTTAACATGTGGTGAAGGCCAAATGGTAACAAGAGACGTTCCAATGTACCATAAATAAATGGTGCAAGGATTGGAGAGGTATCGGAAGAATTCGCAATCCAGATACCAAAACTATTGATTCCAGTTTGAACAACTGGCCAAATTACACTTAATACAAGAGCAGTGATTGTGGAATACACGATAACTACCAGTGGTACAAAACGTTTTCCATTAAAGAAAGATAATGCATCTGGAAGTTTACGGAAATTGTAATATTTGTTATATGCGTTAGCACCAACAAAACCAGCGATAATACCAACAAATACACCCATGTTAAGAGCTGGCTTATTTAAAATCGTTACAAAATAATCTGCAACAAGAATCTTCTGTCCGAATAAAGTATGCGTAATAGCTGCAGGATCTGCCATCATATCTGCTGTTACACCAAGAACAGTACCTGTAATAACATTGATCAGACAGAATGAGATTACTGCGGCAAATGCACCGCCTGCACGTTCTTTTGCCCAGGAGCCACCGATGGCCGCTGCAAAAAGAATATGGAGATTGTTAATGATCGCCCAACCAATCTCTGCAATAGTGGTTCCAACGGTATTTACCATAGCGATGTCCCCACCAACAATATTGATCAGATTACCAACACTAATCATAAGTCCCGCTGCTGGCATAACTGCGATAACAGTCATAAGAACTTTTCCAAGTTTCTGAAGGAAATCAAAATTAATAGCAAATTTCTTTTTGGATTTTGTTTCTTCTTTTTTCTCCTCTTTCTTCTCTTTTACATCTGCACCTTTTGTGCTCATAATAACAGATTTTGCTTTCACATCACCATAGATGATATCCATTTCAGCAACATCTGCACCGCCACAAATTACAACAGGTGTTGTAGTTTCAATTCCTTTTTCTATTAAGAATGTAAGATCCACTTCACATACCAGATCCCCAGCTTTTACTTTATCCCCCTCTTTTACATGAGCGGTAAAGCCTTCACCATTTAAAGCTACGGTTTCCAAACCAAAGTGTACAATCATCTCTACTCCATCATCGGAAATAAAGCTGTATGCATGGAGAGAATCCATTACATTGGTAACAGTTCCATCAATGGGACTATAGATTTTTCCATCTTTTGGAATAATTGCTACACCATCTCCCAACATTTTTTGGGAAAAGACAGGATCTGGAACCTGATCAATTGGAATGACTTTTCCTTCAACCGGTGCCAACAGTTTAAACTTTTTCATTTTTTTCCTCCTCTTCAATGTGCAACTCTTTATTTTATTTGTGCAATTAGTTGCATAATATTGCACTGTCTTGCATAAAATATATCTCAAACAAATCAATTTTTCAATAGATATTTCTTATAAATTATCTTTTCTATATATTGCACAAATCTATCCACTCAATTTTGTGCAATTTTTTGCATTTTTATTGCACAACTTATATCGGTATCACGCGCAAATATTTGCGTATATTATTGACTTTCTATTTACTCTATCCTATAATAAAAATAGAATATTATAATTTTAGGAGAATTTATATACATGGGAGTTACAATAAAAGAAGTTGCAAAATTAGCAGGAGTTTCCACTTCTACTGTATCACGTACCTGCTCTGATCATCCATCGATCAGTGCGCAAACAAAAGAAAAAGTACGCAATGCGATGAAGCAGCTGGGATATGAACCGAATAATTCAAATTTAACAATCCAAAATAGCAGAAGCATTGGAATCATCCTCCCTGTTTCCGAATTCGATACCTATGAGAATTCCTTTTTTCTGGAAACCATGAGAGGCATTACACTCTTCTTCAATCAAAAGCACTATTCGACCACATTAATTACTGGTTCCAGCAATGAAGAGATCATCGATACGATACAGTATCTTTCCAAAGATCATCATTTAGATGGTGTTGTATTACTTTATTCAAAAAAAGACGATCCTGTTATTGATTATTTAGAAAAAGAACGCATTCCTTTTGTTCTTGTAGGAAAGACAGATCGATCCATCCATGACACCATCTATGTAGATAACGATAATATCCTTGCTGGGAAAGATGCAACAAAATATCTTTTGGATCTGGGGCATACACGAATCGGATATCTGGGAAGTCTCTCTGTCCGTATCTATTCTGCAGATCGAAAGTCTGGATATATTCTGGCACTTACCGAAGCTGGCATTCCTTACGATCCTGCCATGTGTATCGAGCTTCCTTCCATTCCAAAAGAAGGTGCTGACGAATTAACAGAATTTTTATCCTCTGAAAACAGACCTACTGCCCTTGTAGTTAGTGACGATATCATTGCAATGGTCATAGAAAAAACAGCTTATGAATTAGGTCTTCGCATTCCAGAAGATTTATCCATCGTATCCTTTAATAACTCACTTCTTGCCAAACTCAGTACGCCTCAGCTTACATCCATCGATGTAAATAACAGGCAGCTGGGCATTGAAGCAGCATCTCAGATGATCAATCATATTGAGAATCCGGCACTTCTCGCCACAAAAATCATCGTTCCTTATTATCTTGTGGAACGCCAAAGTTGCTGCCCGCCAAAACAATAATGCAATATAGAAGAGAAGGGTGAGTCGCATTACTGCGACTCACCCTTCTCTTCTATATTTTCCAGGAGTCATCTGAAATTTCTTTTTAAAGCAGCGGTTAAAATAGGATAGATTATCAAAGCCTACACCCATGGCAACTTCCAGCACACTCTCTTCCGTCTCTCTAAGAAGTCTTGCACTCATCGTCAGTCTGTAATCGTTAAGATATTCAATAAAAGTGGAACCAATGGTTTCTCGAAACATTCTCATAAAATAAGAGGGAGCACAATTTGCCTCTCTTGCGATTTCATCAATCGTTATTTTTTCTGCATAATGGATTTCTACATATTTTAAAATTACTTTCATTCGATCCATTTTCTTTGATCGAACAACATTAGAAGAATCATTCCTGCAACGATTCATCAAAATATAAAATAATAAAAAAAGCTGAGATTTAATATAAAACTCTGCCGCCTCTGGTTTATCACTGCCAATCTGATCACAGGCATCTAAAATTACTGCGATATCTCCATAATATTCTGATTCTTTCCCAAAATGTACCGGAACTGTAATCTTTCCCATTCTAAGGGGCATCAGATACGATGTCGAACAAACATCCATTTGTTTGGACTGTAACAGATCCAATGAAAAAATAATATTTTCATACTCCATTATCTGTAATCTTTCCGTGCGTATGGAATGTAATTGTCCGGGAAGAATGATTACGATACTCCCTTCAGACACTTCATAATCCATGAGATCCACCGAAATAATACCCCTTCCTTTTTTGATATATATTATCTCCATTTCATCATGCCAATGCAAAGGTACCATGTGAAAATCTTTGGGTATCGTACACAAATAAGTATCATACGGAAAACTATCCTTCCCATGTTTTTTACTCTCCTGGTAATTCTCATATTCAGGAATCAGCATACCTCTTCTCCTTTTCCTTTTCAAGATAATACTATAATGTCATATATCTCTCATTTTTTCTACTTTTTTATAAAAAAAGATAGTATTGTACAATTTTTAGATAGTATACAGCAAGAAGGAAAGCAAATTTCGTATTATAAATGGATTGACTCGTTAAAACAATATCTAACTTTTTAACCAGGAGGATTCATTATGAATACGAAAAATGTAATTGAAGAAAAACTTATGAAGTCTATTAATGAAAGTAGCAATGAGGAGATTTATCTTGCCCTCCTTCAGATGATAAAAGAAAAATCTGCATCAAAAGTGAAGAATGAAGGTAAGAAAAAACTTTATTATATTTCTGCAGAATTCCTGATTGGTAAATTACTTTCTAACAACCTGATCAACCTTGGTCTTTATGATACGGTAAAAACACTGCTGGAAGAGAAAGGCCGCTCCCTTGCAGAGATTGAAGAATTAGAGATGGAACCTTCTTTAGGAAATGGAGGGCTTGGCCGCCTTGCTGCATGCTTTCTTGATTCCATTGCAACCTTAGGTCTGAATGGTGATGGTGTTGGTCTCAATTATCATTTTGGACTTTTTAAACAGGTCTTTGAAAATAATCTCCAAAAAGAAACACCAAATCCATGGATTACTGAAAACAGTTGGCTCACCAAAACAGACATCACTTATCCCGTTTCTTTTGGTGGTTTCACCGTCCAATCTCGTCTTTATGATATCGATGTTATTGGGTATGATAATCATACGACCAAATTACACTTATTTGATATAGAAAGCGTCGATGAAAGCATTGTCAGCGAAACCATCGACTTTAACAAAGAAGACATCCGTAAAAATCTTACCCTCTTCCTCTACCCGGATGATTCGGATGAAAAAGGTCGTCTCCTTCGTGTATATCAACAGTATTTTATGGTTTCCAATGCTGCACGATTAATAATTGATGAAGCACTTGAGAAAGGATCTAGCCTTCATGATCTTGCTGATTATGCAAGGGTACAGATCAATGATACCCACCCTTCCATGATTATTCCAGAATTAATCCGACAGCTTGCAGAACGTGGTATGCTTATGACCGAAGCTATCGACATCGTTACAAAAATGTGTGCATATACCAATCATACCATTCTTTCAGAAGCTTTGGAAAAATGGCCAATCCATTTCCTGGAGAAGGCAGTTCCTCAGCTTATGCCAATCATCAGAGAATTAGACAACCGAATTCGTCAAAAAGTAACCGATGAAAGCACATATATCATCAAGGATAACCTCATTCATATGGCTCATATGGACATCCATTATGGATATAGTGTAAACGGTGTAGCCTATCTCCATACTAAAATATTGAAAGAAACAGAGTTACACAATTTCTATCAGTTATATCCAGAGAAATTTAACAACAAAACGAATGGTATCACCTTCCGCCGTTGGCTCATGTCCTGTAATCCAGAATTATCTGCCCTTATTACAGAACTCATCGGCGATGGTTGGAAAAAGGATGCCTCTGAACTGGAAAAACTCCTTGAATATAAAAATTCTCCTACTGTACTTACCAGACTTCTTTCCATAAAAACAGAAAAGAAAAAGCAACTTGCCAATTATCTGAAAGAAACACAAAATATCACAATCAATCCAGATTCCATCTTCGATATCCAGGTAAAACGACTGCACGAATATAAACGCCAGCAGTTGAATATCCTTTACGTTATTGATAAATATTTTGAAATCAAAGAGGGCAAACTTCCTGCAAAACCAATCACGGTACTTTTTGGAGCAAAAGCAGCACCAGCATACACGATTGCCAAAGATATCATTCATTTGATTCTTTGTATGCAGAAAGTAATTGCATCAGATCCTGATGTTTCTCCATATCTTAATGTTGTTATGGTGGAAAATTATAATGTAACCCTGGCAGAAAAAATGATCCCTGCCTGCAATATTTCAGAACAGATATCCCTTGCCTCTAAGGAAGCTTCCGGTACTGGCAATATGAAATTCATGTTAAATGGTGCGATCACTCTGGGAACCATTGATGGTGCCAATGTAGAAATCTGCGATCTGGTCGGCGAAGATAATATTTATTCTTTCGGAGAAAGTTCCGATGAAGTCATCTCTCGCTATGCCCGTGGCGATTACAACGCATCCTGGTATTATGAAAATAATGATCGAATCAAACGTGCTGTTGATTTTATCGTAAGTAAGGAAGTTCTCGCTGTCGGCGATGAATGGTTCCTGCGCCGTCTTCATGGTGAATTAATCCATAAAGACTGGTTTATGACTTTCCCTGATTTTGAGGATTATCGCCAGACAAGAAATAAGGCTTATGATGATTATTGTGACCTTAATGCTTGGGCTCAAAAAATGCTGGTTAATATCGCAAAAGCTGGTTTCTTCTCATCTGACCGAACAATTCGTCAGTATAACGAAGAAATTTGGAAATTACATTAATATAAACAATAATAAAGCCAGCAAAAAAGTGTCTTCGACACATCAACTCCCCTGCCCCTCATTCTTGAGGGGTTGGGGTTTTATTTTTCCCTTCTTTCTTCTATAATGACCTCATGAATATCCTACAAAAGATCTTTACGGATCATTATGAAGAAATGTTATATATCCTTCACCCACGCGATTCTGTCATTGAAAATGTGGATAAGATGATCAACTGTGGCAATCCTTCCTACGGTGGTGCTATGTACGGCTGTCCCAAATGCGGAAAGCTCAAGTTTATCCCCTTTCGCTGTCATAGCCGTTTCTGCCCTACCTGTGGCAATAAGTATTCCATGGAGCGCACTACCTCTATGTCTTTTAAACTTGTCAATGTCACCCACAGGCATTGTGTCTTCACTATCGTTGAGAATCTCCGGCCTTTCTTTCTCAAAGACCGTTCCCTCCTCAACTGCCTCTTCCATGCCGTCTCCAGCGTCCTTTCCCGTATGTTCTTCAACATGAATAAATCAATGAACTTCACTCCCGGTTATATCATGGTCCTCCACACTTTTGGCCGCGATCTCAAGTGGAATCCTCATATCCATTGTCTGCTCTCAGAAGGCGGCTATGGTGATGATGGCCATTGGCGCAATGTCAGACACTTCAACTATAATTATCTACGCAATGCTTTCCGTACCGCTCTCCTTAATGAAATGGTGCGCTTTCTAGATCCTTCTTTTAAAAAAGTGAAGGCTTCCTGCTATAAGGATCATAAGTATGGCTTCTATGTCTATGCAAAACCCAATAAATGTGACCCGAAACAGGTGACCAAATATATCGGCCGTTACCTTGGAAGACCTGTCATTGCCACTTCACGCATTGATAAATATGATGGGGATAACGTCACTTTCCATTACAACCGCCATGAAGATGAGGCCTATGTCGAAGAAACCTTATCGGCTCTGGATTTCATCGAACGTCTTATCCGTCATATCCCCGAAAAGCACTTTAAGATGATCCGTTACGGAGGCATCTATGCCAGACACCGGACCATCGACAAAAAACTTTTCCGGGCCATCTCCCGGGAAAAACACCGGTTTTACGCCTCTTTCAACAGGTGGCGGACTGCCATACTTTATGCCTTTGGCTATGACCCTCTTCAGTGTGAATGCGGTGCCACCATGAAATTTTTAGAACTCTATTACCGTCATAAGCGTGTTTCTCTGGAAGAAATGTACGAGAAAGCCATGTCCCGTTCTCGTGGAAAGAGGTCTTCCGGATAGCTTCCAAAATACAACGGAAAGTGATATACTCCTCCTAGAGAGATAGGAGGGCCAGCCATGAAACCAAACATTGAGGAACTACGCAAAAAATATATGGATAATCCGCCGGAAGGGATGACTGCCAGGGACATTCAAAACATGAGCGACAGCGATCTTCTGGATATGGATTATTTCTTAAATGAAGATGAATTAGACGATGATTTCGGTGAGGAAGGATTCTATATTTTTTGATCCTATTTCATCAATGGTATCCTATTGTCTAAATCTGGCATCCGGCATATGTTCGATGAACATATGTCTTTTTCTTTATAATCTTAAAAAAACGAACTTTCCTATAAAGTGAAAAAAACGGTCGCCCGTCAGGCGACCGTCATAATAATCTGTATGATAAAGTTCCAAGCAGATATGAAGGCTTGTTTTCAGCTGATAATGCAGGGTAATCCATGCTCTTCCAACTGGATATCCAGCTCAATCATATCATAAATCCCATGCTCAATAAAATAAGAAAAAATAATATCCGTCTTGCTGCAGGGCGACCGAGCGTAACCTGCCCTGGCAAGCAAATCCCGGGGTTCATCCATATTCAGTCTGGCCCCGACACAGAGGCAGAGAGCCGTCAGCTTCTGAGGATGATAGTCCGGGTTATTTTTGATCTTGGAAAAGACCTTTTTATCCACGATGGCCCTCTTGTAGACTTCAGAATTCTTCATCCCTTTTTGACGGATCAGATAGAGCAGATATTCCGGGAAACTGTCGCTCATATGCTTCATACGATCGGCCAGCCGACGCTCCATCTCCTCGATGGCCGCATCTTCATCGATCGGCGTCTTAGCAGTGGGCATCGGAGCCGGATCAGTGGGCGCCAACGTGGAATCCTCGACAAAATCATAGTCCTTCTCCGGTCTTTTGAATGCATGCCCGGCTTTTTTTAGCCGTTCGCCGTTCAATCCCGGTCTGCTGCTGTCATAAGCCCCTGGTCTGTCATAAGAAGAAAGATCGTATTCCTCCTCCTCTTTTTCCTCTACATAATTGAGGTCGATGTAGGCCTGAAGATCAGGATAGAGCCGTTTGCCCATCCGGGACGCTTTCTCATCAAAGACGACCAGATAAACCTGCATATCGGAGTTCAAAAGAAATGCATGGATCTCATCCACGGCAATCCTCATGCCCTCCTCCTTGGGATAGCCGAAGCCGCCCGTGGAAATCAATGGAAAGGCGATAGAACGGATCCCTTTCTCAGCCGCCAGAGCCAGGCTTTTCCGGTAGCAGGACCGAAGCAGGTCCTCCTCCCCGCGCCTGCCGTCATAATACAGAGGGCTTACCGCATGGATGATATATCTGGCGGGAAGCCGGAAGCCGGGAGTCATGAAGACTTCCCCTTCCGGAACAGGGCCTATGTATTTTTTTCTGTAGGCAAGCTATTTCCTGCGGCCCGCGGCCTTATAGACTGCATGGTCACATCCGGTGCCTACAGCGGGCTGATCATTAGCAGTATTGACGATGGCTTCGGTATGCATTCTTGTTATATCGTTGCGCACAATTTTAAATGGCATCGTCCCCGCTCCTTCTAAGATAAGGCCAATCTTCAGACTACCCGGCAGCCGAACTCAACTCCGGTTCATCCTGTCATAGAGACTGGTGATATGCCGCAGCTTCTCAGCCAGTTCTTTGTTCAGGTCTCCCTGGCAAAGGCGCCAGCACCAGTTGCCCCCCATGGTGGAAGGCGTGTTCATGCGGCTTTCGCTGTCCAGCCCCAGCAGGTCCTGCGTCTGAACGATGACCGTTTCCGCCGCTGTGGCGTACAGAGCTTTTATCATATCCCAGTGAGGCTCTTTGGCGCCCTCCAGTCTGAGATAATCCCTGGCGCAGGCAACATCCCCAGGATCTGCATGCTCCAGCCAGCCGCAGAGTGTGTCATTATCATGGGTACCGGTATAGGCAACGCAATGGACCGGATATTGGTGGGGAAGATGGTCTGAGCTGCCCTCATCCCTTTCGTCAAATCCGAACTGAAGGATTTTCATACCCGGGAAACCAGTGTCTTTCAGCAGTTTTCTAACCGATTCGGTGGTATAGCCAAGGTCTTCGGCAATGATCGGAAGGTCGCCCCTGCTCTTTTTAAGCGCCTCAAAAAGAGCATATCCGGGTCCGGGCCTCCAGGCTCCTCCCCGGGCGTCCTCCGAACCGTATTTTACCGTATAATAAGAGTCAAATCCTCTGAAATGGTCGATTCTCAGGATGTCATACTCCCGGCAGAGATAGCCAATCTTCTGGATCCACCAGCTATAACCTGTCTTTTTATGCTCTTCCCAGCGGTAGACGGGATTCCCCCATAGCTGCCCGGTTTCACTGAAGCCGTCAGGCGGAACCCCGGCCACCTCGATAGGAATCCTTTCCTCATCCAGAAGGAATAGGTCAGGTCTGGCCCATACATCTACGCTGTCCAGAGCGACATAAAAGGGCATATCTCCTATAATCCTGATATTCTTGCCGGCACAGTAATTATGGAGGGCCTTCCACTGCCGGAAGAAGAAGAACTGCAGGATCTTCCAGAAAGCAATCTCTCCTTCCTGTCTGGCTCTCACAAGTTCCAGGGCTTCTTTTTCCCTGTTTCGAAGAGCACTGTCCCATTCTGTCCAGGCTTTTCCTCCATTAAGATTCTTGATGGTCATAAACAAGGCAAAATCATCCAGCCAAAAACCATTCTCCCGGCAGAAGGTCTCATAGGCTTCTTTAAGGGTACTTATCCCATCCCCGGTATGACCGGATTCCCGGATTCTGTGTCTGAAACGCCGGGCTGCTTTCCCCAGCACGTCAAACCTCTCTCTGTACAGTATACCATAGTCCACCTGATCCGTCCTGATCTCCCAGGAGATTCCCTCATAATCTTCTTTCTCCAGGAGTCCTTCTTCCCTGAGCAGGTCCAGATCAATGAAATAAGGGTTGCCCGCATAGGTCGAACAGGACTGATAAGGCGAATCTCCATAGCTGGTCGGACAGATAGGGAGGGTCTGCCAGAAGGTCTGTCCGGCTGCCTCCAGGAAATCCACAAAGTCTCTGGCTGCCTTACCCAGGGTACCGATCCCATAAGGGGAGGGCAGAGACGATATATGCATCAAAACTCCACTGTTTCTCATAGCCGCACTTTCTTTCTTATTGAGCCAGGTCACATGCCGGCTCCGTCAGCATGCATCATTATGGTATCTTAGGATCAATGGCAGATTGCCTTTTCCGTATCTTTATCAAATACATGAACTTTGTCTGTATCTATGGCAAGCCTGATATCCATGTCCACCCCGGCCGGTATTCTGGAGGGGATTCTGGCGATCTTCTGGCTGCCCAGAATATCAAAATAAAGGTAGATCTCAGATCCCATCATCTCAGCCAGCTTGACATGGGCCGTAAAGCAGGCGTCCTCCGCCTTCCGGATGAAGTCTTCCTCCGCATGGAGGTCTTCCGGGCGAATGCCCAGGATAACTTCTTTGCCAATATACCGGGCAAGCTCCGGCTTGTCGACCCTGATCCGGTCATTGCCAAATACAAGATCATAAGAAGATCCATTCGCATCAACCCTGGCTTCCACAAAATTCATCTGCGGAGAACCGATAAAGCCTGCGACGAATACATTGTCCGGATAATTGTAGAGCTGCTGGGGCGTATCAAACTGTTGAATGATGCCATCCTTCATGACGCAGATCCGGTCTCCCATGGTCATGGCCTCTGTCTGGTCATGGGTAACATAGACAAAGGTGGTTGCCAGCCTCTTGTGAAGAGAGGATATCTGGCTTCTCATCTCCGTACGGAGTTTGGCATCCAGGTTGGACAAGGGCTCATCCAGGAGAAAAACCTCCGGATCCCTCACCATGGCCCTTCCCAGGGCAACCCTCTGTCTCTGGCCGCCGGAAAGTGCTTTGGGCTTTCTGTCAAGATAAGGCTCTAATTCCAGGATTCTGGCCGCCTCCCTGACCTTCTGGTCGATCTCAGCTTTGGGCGTCTTGCGCAGCTCAAGAGCAAAGGCCATGTTCTTGTAAACGGTCATATGGGGATACAGGGCATAGCTCTGGAAAACCATAGCAATATCCCGGTTCTTGGGAGCCACATCATTGACCACGTGGTCTCCGATGTAGAGTTCCCCCTCAGAAATGGTTTCCAATCCTGCGATCATTCTTAGTGTGGTGGACTTGCCGCAGCCCGACGGGCCTACCAGCACAACAAACTCTTTATCTTTTATCTCAAGGTTCAGGTCCGGAATGACCGTAACCCCGTTATCATAAGTCTTTACAACATGTTCAAATCGAATATCCGCCATGATTCCCTCCAAATCATTATATATGTATTCATTGTTTTCTCATCACTGTTTCACCAGGAAGCAGGTAAAAAGGTTCCAGCTCATGGACCGAACGAATTCCCTTATCAATATGATCCATCAGTATCTCCATGCACTTAGTGGATATACCCATGACATTCTGATGTATCGTAGTTAGTTTAGGGACCAGATAACCTCCGATCTCCAGACCGTCATATCCGATAATCGAGATATCCCGAGGGATCCTGTATCCCGCGTCTGTAAGTGCCCGGATGGCTCCGATGGCCGTTATATCGGCCATGGCAAATATCGCTGTCACATCCGGCATCTTCTGTATCAATCTCTTGGCCGAGGAATAGCCATCTGCCAAAGAAAAATGGCCCATCTCATACTGAATCTCAGGAAAGAATTCCATCTGATGGTCTTCAAATGCTTTGATTATCCCCAGATATCTGTCAGCCACTGCCTGGGACTGCATCCTGTTGCCCCCAAGAATTCCTATCTTCTGATGCCCGAGAGAGAAGAGATGATTCACTGCATACCGGGCTCCCTCCACATCATCTGTTCCGACGCTGGAAAGATTGTCAAAACCCAAATCCTCAGCTGTACTGGTTACCAGAACGCAGGGAATCGGGATGACAGAAAACTTAGCCCTGAAATGGTCCTTGTTGCAGCCCAGAAACAGAATGCCATAGGGATTCCTGTCCTGACAGATCCGGATTGCCTGTTCTACTTCATTGTCATCTTCACCTATATAATAGACCATACACGCATACTTCCGGTCCCTGATCATCCTCTGAAGGTGCTCGACAATCGCAGCAAACAGCATATTATTGGTTCCTTTGATAATGATAGCTATGCCGTCCTTACTCTGTTTTTTCAGATGCCTTGCATTACTGTTCAGTTCAAAATGGTATTTCTCCACCACTTCCATAATGCGTTTTCTGGCCTTCTCGGAAACCCCTTGCGACTTGTTCAGTGTTCTGGATACCGTCCCCACGGAATATCCCGATTCTCTGGCAATATCCTTAATTGTCATAGCGTGCGCCTTCCATCATTATATATAGAATCCAGCCTTTATTGATCCATCGTTTATCCTTTAACCGCACCGGCCGCAACACCTTTGATTATGTGTTTTTGCCCCGCGAGGTAAACAATCACAATCGGTATAATCGTTAACATAATACTGGCCATCATGGGCCCCATGGCTACTTTGCCATAACCTCCCCGGAAATACTGAATCAGCATGGGAATCGTTTTGTATTTCCTGATGTCGAGAACCAGGGTCGGAAGCAGGTAATCATTCCACACCCACATGGCTTCCAGTACGCCTACGGACACCAGGGTCGGCTTGAGGATGGGCAGAACGATCAGGAAAAAAGTCTGAATCGGATTGCAGCCATCAATCATGGATGCCTCTTCGATCTCAAGCGGAATGGACTTCATAAATCCCGCAAACATGAAAACCGCAAGCCCTGCGCCAAATCCCAGATAGATGATCCAGATGTTAAAGGGACGGTTAAGGCCCAGCTTATCGGCCGTCTGAGAAAGGGTAAACATGACCATCTGGAAGGGTACGACCATGGAAAATACGAAAAGATAATACAAGGCTTTGGTGAATTTATTCTCCACTCTGGTGATGTACCAGGCACACATGGAGCAGAACAAAAGAATAGCCGCAACCGAAGTGATGGTGATCAGCAAGCTGAATCCCAGACTCTTCAGAAAGCCCTGCGACTCGATGGCAGACACATAGTGGGCGAGGCCATTGAAAGTCTCTTTGGAAGGCAGCTTGAAGATGCTTCCGGTTCCTATGGCTCTTTCCTTCTTAAAAGAATTGATCAGGATCATGAAAACAGGATAGCAATAGGCCACTGCGAGCAGGGCCAGGATGATGGTCCAGATATGATCTGAAAGTTTTCTTCTCTTTTCCATTATTGCTGCACCTCCCTTGATCTGGTAGCGGTAAGCTGGATCAGCGAAATAAGGATCACGATCACACAGAAGACAACCGCCTTAGCCTGTCCGTAGCCATGCCACTGGAGCCCGGCTCTGGCATAAAAGGTATTATAGATATTCAGGGCTACCATCTCTGTCATATGCTTGGGCTCACCGGATGTCAATGCCAGGTTCTGGTCAAACAGTTTAAAAGAATTGGTCAGAGTCAGGAAGACACAGATGGTAATCGAAGGCATAATCATGGGCAGCTTGACGCTGAAGAAGGTCCTTAGGTCGGAAGCTCCGTCAATCTGGGCCGCCTCGATAATATCATCCGGTACATTCTGCAGACCGGCAATATAGATGATCATCATATAACCGATCTGCTGCCAGCACATCAGGATGATCAGGCCCCAGTAGCCGGCCGTGGAATTCAATGCCAGAAGAGGCTTACCGGCCAGAGAAAGAATGCAATTGATCAGAATCTGCCAGATATATCCCAGAACAATACCGCCAATCAGATTAGGCATGAAGAATATGGTCCGGAATACCTTGGTCCCTTTAAGCTTGCGGGTCAGGAGCAGGGCCAGGCCCAGACCGCCCGCATTGATAAGAATAATCGATACTACGGCAAAACTGACGGTAAAACCGAAAGCATGCCGGAAAGATGGCTCTGTAAAGACATACCGATAATTGCCTGTGCCAACCCAGGATGCGTTATCCACCGTAATAAACTTACAGAAGGAAAGGTAGAGTCCCTGTACGAAAGGAACCACGAATCCGATGATAAAAGCAGCCAGAGTCGGAAGGACAAATATAGGAGAATACTTTTTTAGTGCTTTATCCATAACCCCTCCATTTATTCTCTAAAAAGAGGGCGGCAGAAGCCACTGCCGCCCTCCTCTCTTCAATCTTTTTTTAATTAACAAAAATGATTCGCGCCCTGTTACTGCTGGTTGGTCAGCTCATACTCTGTCTTCCATCCGTCGACAAATGCACTAACCACTTCCTTCCAGTTCGCATCGCTCTGGTCTGCAGCATAGGCTGTCAGCGCTGTTCCTACACCATTCTTCCATTCTTCAGAAGGCATGGTGCTGAAGTTCCAGGATACGGGAGTCTTTCCATCCGCTGTATACTGGGCATCCTGCTGAACAAATACATTGGGAGATTCCTTGGCACTCTTGAAGGGAATCGTAAAGCCCATCTCATCAGACATGGCTGCGGTTCCCTTATCGGATGTTACACACCAGTTGATAAAGTCCAGAGTTGCTTTCTGGTCATCGGCAGAAGCCTGGCTGTTAACGCACCAGAAGTTCTCGGTACCTGTGCAAAGTCCCTGATTGGCTTCATCGCCTGCGCCCACATAGATGGGGATCATAACCAGGTCTTCATCTTTGAACTTGCCATCTCCTACCAGGTTGCCGTATTCCCAGGATCCGTTCTGGAAGAAAACAGCTTCTCCATCAAGGAATTCCGCCTCAGAATCATCCGCTGTCTTATTGGCCAGTTCTTTAGGATCACAGGTACTGTTGTTGATATAGAGGTCATAGATATTCTTGTAGTTGTCCAGATAGGTTCCTTCTATAGCATCGGTAGTATCGATGCCCTTGTCCTGGTATTCAAAATAGATCGGCATATTAGCCAGGTGGGTTTTGAATCTCCAGTCAGAAGAACTGTCCATACCTGCGGATGTAAAAGCAGCAAATCCCAGCTCATCTTTTCTTGCCGTGATATCTTCTGCAACCTTCTTCAGATCAGCGAAAGAAGCAATATCCTCCGGCTTGTATCCGGCCTTCGCAAGGAGAGTCTTATTGGTAATGATTCCGTAGGACTCGATAACATAGGCAATACCATCCACAGCTTCCCCATCTTTCAATGCATAAGCATCACTGGTCAGCTGTCCGTAGATGTCGGAATCCTTCAGATCCAAACAATAGTCCTTCCAGTTGGCAAGGCCGACCGGTCCGTTCACCTGGAACAATGTCGGTGCACTGCTCTTGGCCATCTCACTGGTCAGTGTGGTCTCATACTCTCCCGAGGCCGCTGTTACGACTTCTACCTTCACTCCGGTTTCCTCTGTGTACTCTTTGGCAAGCTTCTGCCAGGCTTCATCCTGCTCCGGCTTGAAGTTCAGATAATATACCGATCCTGAACCGGATGTCCCTGCGTCGGATGATTCTCCGGAGGCTCCTCCTCCGCATCCTGCAAGTACGGAAGCCGCCATAACTCCTGCTAAAGCTAATGCCAACCATTTTTTTCTCATATGCTCCTCCTCATAAAACATAAAAGACTCTTTCTGCAAATAAACCGGAACGCATAACTGTCTAAAACATTTGGAAACGTTTCCATTCATCTGCAAAAAAAATAAGTGATCTACATGATGTAGTATAATAAATAAACACAAAATAATCAAGTATTATTTTGCTGATTCAAAAAATTTAGGTATAATTGCCAATAATTCACCGATTAATTTGTATGTTTTGCCAGCATTGCCCCTCTTCATCATTGTCTTGCAATTGGAAACGTTTCATTGTTAACTTCCAGAATTTTTAGACCTAAATGCCGCCGACATCTATCAACATTGGTTCCGGCGGCACTGTTTTTTATTCTTCTTCGATATCAGAGTTTACGTATCGGAGGATAGTCCTCCTGTGCTCAGTTCGACCGGAACATCGATCATATCTATTGGAATGATTGCTCAGATTAAGCGGAATATGCATCTGATTTTAGGATCAAACACAACTAGGATTATTTGTGTAATTTCTCATATAAAGACTTCTCTGCCACCACTTCAGTTATAGCCTTTATACTGTTAACGATTTTCCCCGGTCGGATCCATGTGCCTATGTCTTTAGCGTCCAGCATGACGGGCATCCTGTTATCGATTCTTTTCAGGTCAGGAGATGCCGGACGTGTCAGTATAGCAAAAGCAGGATATTTGAAACCCATAAGAGTCATTTGTTGTTAAAGCAAAAGGCTCTTATTTCTATGCCTCAAAGGGGTGAGATTAATAATGAATATTAAAAAAAGAGTCCCATGGGGATTGTTGTATATAGTCTTGCTGTTAATATTGGTCGGGGCCTATTTCATATCTGGACTTTTTGTATTTCATGATGTAAGCATAATAAATTATAGAGAAAAACTGGAATATATACTTTTACATCCTTTTCATTTTTGGTGGAATGGAAAAACGCCTATCGTCATGGGAATCGCATGCATCCTGTGGTTGATGGGCGTTTCTTATTTCCTTACTTATTACCGCAATTATCATTTTGATGCAGAGCATGGAACTGCGGATTGGGGTGATGTCCGGATGATGGTAAAGAAGCTGGAAGATCCTGATCCAATGAGAAATACTATTGTCAGCAAAAATGTAAAGATCGGATTCGATGCCTTATCCAACATGAACATGCTTATCATGGGGGATCCGGTTCCGGTAAAACAACCGGGATTGTAATCCCTAATATTCTGCTTGGAAATTGTACCAACGTGATCATGGATATAAAGGGAGACCTGCTCAAGAAATACGGCAATTATCTGAAGCAGAAAGGGATTGTGGTCAAATCTTTAAACCTTAAGAATCCTCTGGAGTCTGATCGCTATAACCCTTTTCTTTATATTCAGTATTACTCAGACCTGATTGGACTGATTACCAATATCCAAAATTCGGTCACACCACCTGATGCCCAGAAAGGTGACCCTTTCTGGAGCGGTGCGACTCGTTCGCTATTGAAAAGATAGCGCACGAGCGATAAGTTCTCTTATTGCTCGGAGAACTGATGATTTGATAGGTAGAATGATGGGGTGACGCCCGGAAATGCCTACCCTTGAGCGGCATGCGTCTATGCTGTTACAGCATAGGGGTGTGAAGCCCGCTGACAAAGGCTGAGAGCAGTCGTAACAGGTTATGCTGACGAAAGCGTCCCAGAGGTGGGATGTACTGCCTATAGGCCAAGGGTCTATAAAGTATCTATGGTTAGAATGACCGCTTTGGCAGGCGGACTGACGAACC
>Ga0256407_10006150_pt1 | contig 18715 bp, 7 predicted proteins | sample RumenRJG_04DNA_FD_193489 | JGI IMG/M metagenome (GOLD analysis project Ga0256407, IMG submission 193489) | Bovine rumen microbial communities from Lethbridge, Alberta, Canada - RJG_04 | ecosystem: Host-associated > Mammals > Digestive system > Stomach > Rumen | place: Canada: Alberta | collected...
AAAAAAAAAAAAAAAAAAAGAAAAAAAAAAAAAAAAAGAAAAAAAAAAAAAAAAAAAAAGAAATAAAAAAAAAAAAAAAAGAGAAAAGTTTATGGGAATAAAACATAAAAGTAAAAAGAAAAAGAAAAAAGATGATGATTTACAATATGAAGAACCTGAAGAAATTGATAATAAAAAATTTAATAAAAAAGATAAGGAAAAAGTAAAAGAAAATAAAGAAAAAGAATCAAAAGATAAAAAAAATGATAAAAATAAAAATGATGAAGATGAAGAAAAAAAAGAGGAAAATGAAAATGAAAATAATGAAGAAGAAAATCAAGAAGATGATAAAAAAGATTCAAAAAAAGAAAAAAAAAAATATAAACTTGATAAAAGAAAAGTATATGAAATATTTTCTTCAGAAATATGTCAAAAATGTCCAATTCCCTTTAATGAAAAAATAGGAATTTTTATTGATGACTTTAAAAAATATATTATAGTAAAAGCAACAAAAGATTGTGAGAGACCAGAAACAATAGAATATGATATGAAATGTTATCCAAAATCAAATCCTCATAATATGGAATTAGTAGATGATTATAAAAAAATAATTAAAGATAATTATGATGAATTTAATATGATATTTAATGCTTGTTTATTATCAAAAATTGCTGATGGTGGTACTTCTACAGAAAATATTTTTATATCTTATATTACTGGAATGGAAGTTGTAAAAAAAATGATTGAATTAAAGAAAAATGGTTTAGAACCTCCAAAAAATTCAAAAAACTTTTATCAAGTTAATATTAGTAAAAATATGGTTGAAAAGATTTTTGGTGACTCAGCAACAAAAAAACAAGAAGGTAATTTTGTTTTAGATTGTATTGATAAGAAAAAATCAAGATATAGAGTTTATAATCCACTTTTAGATAAAAATTTAACACCTTTCTTTTCTACAAATTTAAATAAAAAATTTTTACAGACTGGTGGTTTTGTTACTAATAAAGGTTTTATTGTTTATGATAGTGTATATAGAGATACTTTAGGTTCAATTCCAAAGAAAAAAAAAGAAGATATAAAACCAGATGAATTAATGAATACTATTAATGAAATTCAAGTTAGTCACGATATTCATAATAAAGAGAAAGAAGCACAAGAAGAAACTGTTAGAAAAAACCCTATTTTAAAAACACAAGTTGCTGCTTTTAAATATAAACCAATTGAATTTGATTTATATCAAACTCAAAAATTACCTCCTATTAAAAATCGAGGTGGAGCTTTTCACAATAGAACTTCTTCTACAAATATGCAAAAGAAAAATGATAATTTCAATAAAACATCTCAATAAACTTTTTTAAAGGAAATTTTTTAATTATTTATTTTTTATTTGTTTTTTTTGTTGTTAAAATTTAAAAATAAATTGTTAAAAGAATTAAAAATAATTATATAATAAAATTTTATTATTAATAAAAAAATAAAAACACCATTTTATAAAGTTTCAAAAAAAACATAAAAAAAAATATTAATATATAAATAAAAAAACAAACAAAAAAGAATAATAAAAAATGGATAGAGGAAGAATGATTGATCACGTTCAAAATGTAAACGCAATGCAAATAGACTCATTTCGTAAAACTGGAAAAACATCAACTCGTATAATCCATCCACCAGGTGGTGAAGATCACTGGAATTTAGCATGGGGCTTTGAAGATCCAGAACCTCCAAAACCAAAAGTGAATAATAAAAAGATTGATCAATTTAAAACAACATTTGAATTACAACAAGAACAAAATTACCCTAATCAAATGAAAAATAGAAATGTTGTAGAATCATCTGAATTTAGAGATGCAATGTATAATGAACCTGAAGATAGATTCCCTAAAAATAATAATATGAGAAATAATAGAAATGTGAATGATTCACCTAAAAATATTATTTATAATCAAAATGAACAAAGAATTCCTAAAAATATAAGAAATAATAGGAATGTAAATGAGTCACCTGAATTAAGACAAATTATGTATAATCAAAATGAACAAAGAAACTCTAAAAATATAAGAAATTATAGAAATGTAAATGAATCTCCTGAATTGAGACAAGCAATGTATAATCAAAATGAACAAAGAAATTTTATATCTAATAGTAAATATAAACCAGTTGAGCCTATTGAAAATGAAAATAAGAATATTGTTACTAGGAAAGTTTTTAATTCTTTACAAGTTTTCAATAAAGATGATGGAAATAAAGAAAGTGAAGTAAAGCAAAAAAAAGGATTTGTTGCTACTTTTAATATGTGTTAAGATTTTTATTTTTTATATAGTTAATTATCTAATTTAGTGTATTCTTTTATTTTATTTGAAAAATTTATTAAAAATTTATATTTTATTTGTTACTAAAAAAATTTTCTCCTTTTTCATTAAAAATGAACTTTTATTCATTATTTTTTATTATGATTATGATTTAATTTGTTTTTCATTTGATTAATTGTACTTTTTTGATCATCTATTATTTTTTTTTGATTTTCTATTAATTGATTTGCATAATTAAGTTGTGTTTTTATGCATTCAAATTCAGTATGGTTAACAATTAAATTTTCTCTTGTAAATTTATTTAAACAATGTGGACAATAAACTTCTTCCTTCTTACATTTATCAATATGCTTTTTATATAAATATTTTTTGATATTTTCATTTCCACAATATTTACAAAATATTTTTTTCCCACCACATACTTTAGTATGTTCTCTACAAAAATTAATATTTCCTTCAAAATCACAAAATTTACATTTATATTTAAATCCATATGGACAATTTTTAATATGTTCATCATATTTTTCTTTCTCAGAAATATATTTACAACCCAATTTTGAAAATATACATTTTATTTTAATTAAATTAAAAATATTCAAATATTTTTCTTTTAATGTTATTATTTGACATTTTCTACATTTAAAAGGGCATTTGCCTCTTTTTTCAATACAACATATACAAAATATTTTTTCAGTATTTGAACACATTATTGGAACAAATGGTATATTTTTACATATATTACATAAATATTCTTCAGCAATTTTTTTATGTGATGGGATAATTAAATTTATTGATATATATTTTTCTATTTCATAAGCTTTACCTTTTAAATATAATGATTTAAATTCTAAAGTATTTTCATAATCAATACATATAAATAAATCGTCTAATAGATTAAGATTATTTTGTTTTTCTAAATTATTTCTATTATAAATTTTTTTCATTTTGAATAAATTAATTGTAAATATAATTTTAATGATATATATAAATTTAATAATTAAAAATACTATAATTGTTAATATATTTAATCATCTTTTATATTTAATTCATTCAATTTTGAATGTCCTTGAACTTTATAACCTTTATTTGTATTAATTTTACCTAATTGGACCCATCTTGTTGGTTGAATATTATTATTTATTTCTGTGTTACAATTATAATTTGTTTTATTCATAAATTTAATCCCAATATTTTCTATTTTTGGTTCAATTTTAATTAATTGAATATTATCTTGATTAGAATTATTATTTTTATTATTTCCATTATTAATATTATCTAATGTTTTATGAATTATATTTTCAACTCTTGAAGGAGATCTTCCTGTTTTTACTCTATTTCCAAAATTATTTCTTTTAATAGGACTAGTTGATGAAGGATTTATTTTTTTTGTATTTTTTTGATTTAATATAGAATTTTTTGATTTATCAATTGGCGGTATTTTTATATTATTATTTATTTTTAAATTCTGAGGCTGAGAATTTTGATGAATGTTATTATTATTATTTGAATTAAATCCATAATTTGTAATATTCCCATGAATAAAGTTATAATTATTGCTTACTGGATTTTGATTTATAGGATTTTTATAATTATTATTATTAATTATTTCAATTTGATTTAAAATTTCAATAATTTTATTTTCCAATTCTTTTAATTTATTATTTAAAATTTTATTTTCATTTTTTAACTCAACTATATTATTATTTTGAATTGATATTTGATTTAAATATTTTTCCTTTATTAAATTGTTTTCAAATAATTTATTATTTTGTTCTAATTGATTTACAGATTCTGAATGTGTAATTATATTATTTTTTTCTTTTGTTTCCAATAAACTATTATTATTTCCTTTTTCTAAATTTTTTTTAAGCAAATCAAACCTATTATTACTTTGTTCTAACTCAGCTTCTAATTCTTTAATTACATTTTCATTATTTTCTAATGTATTATCATTATTATTATATCTATTATTATTATTATTAATTGTGATTGTAAGATTTGAACTATTATCTATAAAGCTATCTTCTTTATTATTAATTGTACTATTTTCAGAAAAAATCTTTTTAATATTATTTGTTTTTTCATCTTTATTATTATTCTTTTTTTTATATTCAATATCTTGACTTTGACTTTGTCTTAATTGATTTGTTGATTCATTTCTTCTAAAATTAAAACTTAAAATTTCTTTTTCATTTTTAGTTAATGTTAATTCTCTTTCATCCAAAGAATTTTTTCTTTTACGTGTTATTTTTTTTATTACATTTTTAATTTCTTTTTTTTGAACATTATTTCCTAAATTTTTTCTAAATCTTACATCTTTAATAAATTCAGCTAATTCAAAAAATTTTGTTCTAATCAATCCAAAATCTTTTTTGAATTCATTTAAAGAATTAATATTATTATTACAAATGATTTTATAATTCTCAACTTCATTTTTAAAATTTTCATTTATTTCTTCTTTAATTTTAAGAATTTTTTCCCAATCCTTTGATAAATCTAAAGATTTTTCTTTTAATTCAATTGCATATTTTGTATTTTCAAGTCTTAATTCCATCATTTTTTCATTAACAATTTCAATCATATCTTTACAATTTCTTTCAATTTTTGTACCAATTTCATTTGAATATTGCATATTAGCTTTTGTACTATTATCAACCATAATATGAAAAGTCTTTATTATTCCTTCTAATTTTTCTTTATAACTTTTTAAATCTAAAATATTTCTTTCTTTAAAAGAATTTAATTTACTAAATTGATTTAAAGTATCTTCAATGAAGTCTTTACAATTTTTATATTTACAAAAATTTCCTATAACTCCTGGGATAACTAAATTTTCTAAATATAATTTATCAAATTTTTCTATTGCCTTATTTAAATCCATTTTAATTGAACTTATTCTTATTTCATGAGTTGTTATTTGATCAATTGTTTTTGCTACAAATGCATTATAACCTTTTAATTCATCAAATTTTGTATTTATTTGAGCTTGTGATGATAAAATTTCAGAATATTGATAATTTATTCTTTTTGTTATTGCATCATATTCACTTTCTTGTTTTATTATTTCAGATTTGTAATTTTCTATTCTTTCCTCTATTTTTTTATTATTTTCACTTATCAATGATAAAATTTCTTCTTTAAATTTATTTAAATCTTCTGATAAATTTGAATTAGGGAGAAATTGTATTGGAATTTTAATTGATTTGTTAATAATATCAGGTTTTAGTTCTGCCATTGATATTTTATTTTTTATTTCCTAAAATTATTATTTAAAAAAATAAATTAATATATAAAATATGATTGATATTTTTTTTGAAATTGAAAAAAAATTATATAATTTTTCTTATCTGTTATCAAAAAATTCATAAGATATTTATTTATATATTATAAAAGTAATAAATAAAAATTATCATTTAAATGATAATTATATTTTCATAAATAATTTTTATTCATAATAATATTTAACATATATTTGATAGAAAATATCAGTAAAATAAATTTTTTAATTTTTTATATTTATACACAAATTATGATATAATTAGGTAAATTTTATAAATAATGGAAGAAGATATTAAATCTCGAATATTTAAATATAAAATTTATTCTGATAAAAAATCATTTAAATCATATTTAAGAGAAGTATGGAAAGATCTTAAAAATCGAACATCAACAAGAAATATTCAAAAAAGTGAAAAAATAAAAGGAATTACATTTGAAATTTTTTTAAGTTTTTATTCTTTACCATTATTAATATCAAAGAGATTATTCAAAATAATGAATAATTCCCTTTTTAATGTATTATTAATTGATGATTTTGTTGAAGGAATAACTGACTTATTTTATTATGAAGAAAGAGAATATAATCTCAATTCAGAAATATATAATGAAAAAGAATTGAAATTAATTTTCAAAATATGTGATTTTGATAATGATGGTTTTATAACTAAGGAAGATATTAATTTAATAAAATTATATATTCCTTTCCCAGAAGAAATAATAAATGAAAAATTATTTATAAATAAATCAACAATAAATTATGAAGATTTTATTAATCCATCTAATAAATTATTTTATGAATATTTTTTATTATTTTTATTAAAAAATACTCCTTTTCATAAATTTTGTTTGAGTGTATATGAAAAACAAATTAATTCAATTGATAATGAAAAAATAGAAAATAGGAGACGTTCAAATTCAAGTAAAAATACTATAAATCAAATAGAAAAATGTCCTAGAAGAAAAAGTCTTTTTAATGAAAATCAATCAAATGAAAATAATATAACATTAGAATATAATAATAATAATTTTCAAAATTATTTTGAATATTCAATTTTTTCATGTCCAAATTTATTATTTGAAAATTCTCAAATTGATAATCAAAATTATTTTAAAATCAAAAATGGTAATTTTTCAAAAAAATATGAAACTGAATCTTCAGTTGGAAGAAATTCAACTACAATGAGTTCTTACTTTACAAATGATTTTGATTTTAATAATAATCATAATATTTATTTTGAACAAAAATATACTTTTGATAAAAAAAATTCAAATTCAAAATATATAAATTATTTTGATTATAATGAAAGTGAAGATGAAAATTATTATGAAGATGAGAAAATTGATTTTGATGATATTATTGTACCTCAACAATGTGGATATTTATTTAAACAAAGTAGTAAAAATGGTTTATTTAAAAAAACATATTATAAATTATGTGGAAAGGATTTATATTTTTTTTCTAATTGTGAATCTTTAAAGCATGAAGGAATGCATATTTTAATAAATGTTTTTATTAAAGAAGATTATAATCCAGTTTATTTTAATGGAAAATTATATTATCCTTTTTCAATTATTTATTCAAATCATGAAAAAATTTATTATGCTCCTGATAATGAAAGTAAAAATAAATGGGTTATAAAATTAAAGACTGCCATTAATTACGAAGATTTAAATGATAAATATATTATTATGAATCAAATTGGAAAAGGGAGATTTGCTTCTGTATATTTAGGATTTAATAAAAAAACAAATAAAAAAGTGGCAATTAAAATTTTAGATAAAAATGAAATGGATGATGAAGATATAAAATTAACATATAATGAAATTGAATTATTAAAAATTTGTAAAAATGAAAAAAAAATAGTGAATTTATATAGAAATTTTGAAAATGAAAATTATTTTTATTTAGTATTAGAATATTGTGAAGATACATTATTAAATTATTTACAAGAAAGAAATTTCTTAATTCCTGAAAAAGATGCAAAAAAAATAATATTAAAATTATGTGAAATAATATCATATATACATAAAAAAGGGATTTGTCATCGTGATATAAAAATAGAAAATATTTTATTAATAGAAAAAAATAATATTAATAATATAATATTAAGTGATTTAGGTTTAAGTACTTTATTAATTAATAATGAAAAAAAAAATGATCCTTATGGAACAATTACTTATGTTGCTCCTGAAGTATTAAACAAAGAATTTTATGATAAAAAAATAGATTGTTGGTCTTTGGGAGTAATAAGTTATTTATTATTAGGAGGTTGTTTACCTTTTAATAATGAAAATAATGAAGAAATATTTCATTCAATTCTTTTAATTGAACCTAATTATGAAAATTTACTAAATAGAGGAATTTCATTTATTGGAATTAATTTTGTAAAAAAATTATTAAATAAAAATCCAAATAATAGAATAAATATCGAAGAAGCTTTGGATGATCCATATTTGAAATTTAATTAATATGATATTAGTAATTATAAAATGTAATTTGTAAATAAATTGTATTACATGAATTATTTATTATCTGCAAGATTATTTGATAAATTTAACACTTGTTGATATTTAATAATATTTAATAAGAAATAGATAATAATATTTTATGAAATATTGAAATATAAATATTAATTCAAACTATTTAATTATCCTAAAATGGAATAATATCATTAATAAACTCATAAATTATTTTTGATTTGTATTTATATAAAAATAATTTCAATTTAAATTGAATATTAATTATATAGAATATTAAATTTTATATTATTTTTAAAATAAATAATTTATAAAAAAATAACAGAATGGCATTTGTCATTCGTTCAGAACGTTTCACATCAAAAGTAGAAGATAACAACACAACAGGTCCAGGCTCATATGATTTAATTAAAGATTCCACATTAAAAATAAATACAAATGAAGAGATTCCATTTTTTTCATCATCAAAAAGAAATCCAGATTACATGAATAAAGATAATATATTTAATCCAGGACCTGGTTATTATGAAAAAGATAATCAAGATCTTCCTTTTTATCAAAATAATTATAAATTAAAAAGAGAACGTTCAGCACAATTACAAAAATTTATCGTTTATGATGCATTTAATTTGAATAGTTTAAATAAATTAAAAAATATTGGAAATAATCCTGGACCAGGTTCATATGATATTCCAAATACCTTTGGTAATTTACCAAAATATCTTTTAAATAAGAAAAATAATTTAAGTACTGGAAATATAAATAATAGAGCCATATCTGCATTTGAAGATAGGAGAGTTGTATCAATTCCAGATAGAAAAATGGAATATGGTTATGAAATTAATGATAAAGGTGAAATTTATCATTCGAATAATCCTTATAATTTATCTCCAAAAAATAATAATAAAATTCCATTTAAATCAAATAAATCAAGAAGATATTTAATTACTTCTGCAAGGAAATATTCTTCTAAATTTACTAATATAAATACAATTTCTGATGATGATAATGATGATTATAATAATTCAATTGAGAATTCCATTTTAATGAATAAATATAATAATATTGAAAGTAAAGTTTATAATCCAAATAAAAAAGTATATAATAATAAAGAAAGAGTAAGAAGTAATTATAAAATAAATGATGAAACTTTAATGAATAGTGATTTATCCTTATCAGAAAAAATTGATGTTATTTTAAATTCTTCAGATTTCCAAAATTCTCCTGGACCAGGATATTATTCTTCTATTGACCCTGAAAAACAAAATTATATTAAAAAAAGAAATTTACAAAGTTTTGGTTCTTTTGAAATAAGATTTCCAGAAAATAAAAAAATAAAAAAGAAAGATAATAATTCATTTATTGAGAATAATAATGAAGAGATTGAAATGATTGAAGAGAATAAAGAGAAGTATTTTAATAGGAGAAAAATAGATAAATTAGGAATAGAAAGAGATAAAAAACATGAAAAGCAATTATTAAATAGAAGAAAAGAAGAAAAATATGATATTGTTGGACCAGGAAGATATGATATAAATAATAATCATTTACAACAAAAAAGTTGGAATAATAATTATGAACAATTTGGTTCTTTATCAAAAAGATTTGAATATAATGAAAATGAATCAATACCTGGTCCTGGAGATTATAATCTTAGACAACCTATTATAAATGAAAAAAAAAATATTAGAGTTAAAAAACTTAATAAAATTACTCATAATCTAAATGAAATAAAAACAATTGATTTTTCACCTGAAGAATCAATGTTTAAAAATAAAAAAAATACAAAAAAGAAAAATATTTTAATTAATTCAGTAGAATATATTTTAAATAATAATAAAAAAAATAAATTTAGACCTTTTAATCCAATAAAATTAGAAAGAGAGAAAATAATTAAACAAAAATTTTTAGAAAGAAAAATACAAGAAGAAAAAAATAAATCAAATATTGGTCCAGGTTCATATAATATTGCATTCAGTGATTTTGAAAGAAATAAAGGTTTAATTTTTCCAAAATCATCAAGATTGGTTTCAGAGAAAAATTATTTTGATAGTGAAGATAATGTTGGCCCTGGTGCATATTATAAAGATCGTTATGGAGATTGGATTAAGCCAACACATAATGTTTTATTTGTTTAATATAAAATTATTTTTATATTCATTTTTTTATTATAATATTGGAATTTTTAAATTAGATTTTAAAATATAATTTATTTGATTCCATTTTTACTTCATATTCTTATTTTTCTTTCTCTGAAATTTAAAAATACTTTTTTATTTCTTATTTTATCAGTTACTATACATAAAAATTATTTTTATTATTTAAACTTTTTAATAATGTTAAGTTTTAATTTTCAGAAATTAAATTATCATTCTGTAAAAAAATTAATAGATTATTTTTTTAATTGGAAATAACACATTATTTGATTAACTCAGAAAAAAATGAAATATAATAAGAAAGAAAAAGAATTATTTATTAATATTTAAAAATATTAATCTTTATTATTATTTACTATATTCAATATTATATTTTATTAAAAAAATTTTGAAAAAATGTTATATTATGAAAATCAATTAATATATTTAAAATAAAGGAAAAAATTGGAATTATTATTATTAATAATATCAAAAGAATTAAATTCATTCTTTTTAAAAAGATATGAAAAAGAACTAAAAATAATTTATATAATTAATTAAATATATTAAAGACTTTGAATAATATACTTAAAAAGAGAAATGAAAAAAAAATGTAAATTTAATTTGAATAAGATATTTTATTTATAGATTATAATTCAAATATAATTGAATTTTAATTTTGAAAAAATCTTGATTACAAATTATTTTTTTTGAAGAATAAATATTATAATATTTAATAAATCAATTATTTCTTTTTCTTCATCATTAAATTTAATATTTAAAATTTAAAATTTTTTTTCAAATTTGATTTATCAATATTATTTTCTTTCTAAATGCATGAAGATATTAAAATATTAAATTATAAAAATATTTTGTACCTTAATTCCCATATTAAATAATAAATATTTAATTATTTAATTTTTCCTAATTGTTTATGAGAATTAATAAAATATATTTTTTTTAAAATGGGATTAAATAAATAATTTTGTGTGTTAAATAATGAGTTTTAATTAAATAATAAAAATTTTGATACATTTATAAAATTTATATATGATATATTGTTTATTAAAATATTTTTATTAATATTATACAAAAATTTAAATGAAATAAATAAATATTTTTCTAAATTTTGAATTTAAAATTTTTGAAATTATTAATTAATGATGAATAAAAAAGTTTCTTAATTTTCCTAATTTTTTTATAAATAATAATATCTAATTAAATTTTAATAAAAGAATTAATTTAACTGAGTATTTAAAAATATATATATTTATTTTTCTTTTTCATATCAATATATAATTTGATTAATATGAATATATTTATTTTTTATATTTTTAATTATTTTTTTTTTAAAGTTTTCATATCAAATCTATTTGATATATAATATAAAAAATTAAAAAATTATTAATATTTATGTTATTTTATTTTTTCATTTTATTATATTCATTTAAATATTCAATAACATTCTCTGGTATTGTTTTCATTAATTCATTTTTTAACAAATTAAAATTATCTTTATATTGTTTAAAATGAATATATGTAACAACTTTTCTATCCATTCTTTTATTATTAGAATCATATAAAGGACCATATTCCATATTTAATTTTCTCATTTCAGTTGTAGGTTCATCACCAATTCCAATAATATTAATACTTAAAGGAAGTGATTGAGCATTAACAACAGAATCAATAACTTTATTAATATCATTAATTATACCATCTGTAATAATCATTAAAATATTATAAATTGAACTAGATTTATTATTGTTAATAATATTTTTAAAATTGTCAATAATAGGACAAATATAAGTAGGACCACCTAATCCAATTTTTTTTAAACAATTTCTATATTCTTGAATCACATTATCTAAAGTTGATATACCAGGATTATCTTGGAAATTAACATTCATACAATGAGAAACATTATCATTTATCACTGCTCCAAAACCAAAAGTAGGAAAAATATGATCAGAACTATATTCATCTAATACTGTTCCACATAATTTAATTGCTTTTATATAATAATTTTCAGATTCATCTTTTTTATAACAATGTCTATCAATTAATCCACTATAATTTGAACCAGTGAAATCAATTGCGAAAGCCACATTAAATCTTCCATTCATTTTAATAATAAAATCTACAAATGTATATTTTACAATTGTTGATACAACAGACATATTTATTTTTTTACCATCAGAATTTAATTCTATTGTTTTTGATGTAACTATTTTTTCAACTGTAGTTTTTAAATTTCCAACTTTTTTAAAATTATTATTATTATTATTTAAACTTTGATACAAATCAATATCAAAATTTGGTGTAAGTAATCTAGAAGGTATTATTAATGGTTTTATAAATTCCATTGCAAATAAAGCACTTTTAAATATAGTTTTATTTTGATTTGTTATTGTATAAAATATTTTTTTTTCTCTATCAAAATTACTTCCATTTGCTTGGAAATTTAAAGTAATTAATCTTCCTTTAGATAATTCATCTTCTTCACAATTTATATTAATTAATTCATTTGAAAATATTGATTGATTTGCATTTTTATTTACCATTAAAGTTCCAATAGGAATTTGCATTATTTTATTTTCTACTAATCGATTAATCAATTTATCAATTGATATTTTAATTTGTTGATTTCTTTCAAATTTATAAGGAAAAGAAGTATCTTTCATTATATTTATTGTTTCATTATTTTTACCTTTTATATTTTTAACTTCTCTTATTAATTTTTCAGGTACCTCATCTTCAATTAAAAATATTTTTATATCATATTCAGCATTTAATTCTGTAGTAATTGTAATATTTAATTTTAATTTTTCAAAATTTGTATCAAATAATGCTTCTTGTTTTGCAAAATTTGTATTATTATCAATTTTAATTTCTTCATTTTCTTTAATTAATTTTTCAACATATGATTCAAATAATGAATTTTCTATTTGTTCAGTATCTATATTTTCCATTTTAAAATGTGCTTTAAGTATATTAAATTCATTATGAAGTTCTTCTAAATTAATAAATTGAGATAAAATTTCTTTTTGCTCATTTGTAACTGGAATTTCTACTTTAGGATTTTTATGATTAAAAATACTTTTTAATTTATCTAATTCTGTTAAAGTTAAATCAATAATTTTTAATTCTTCTTTACTTTCTTGTTTTGAATTTGAGAAATAAATTTGGAAAAATTTTGATGGTTCAATTAAAGTGAAAGATGTTGTAAATTGAGTAACTTCTTCAATATATGAATTATTTGTAATAAATGTACAAACTTCTTTAACTGTTACTTTTGTACTTGATGTAATATTATTTAATTTATTACACATTTCAAATTCTTTAAAAAATTTATCATAAAATTTTTTTTTTTCATTTAATTTTTCTTTTTCTCTTTCAGATTCATTTATTCTTTCAATCCCATCATCTTCTTCTTCTTCTGCTTTTTTTGTATCACCAAAATTAATTGCATTTAATTTTTCTTTAAGTATTCCTGAATCTTTTTGATTTTTAATATCTGGTATTTTTTCAATTTCATAATTTCCTTCATCAAATTCATTTTTAATTTCTTTTACAACTTCTTTTGTTTCTTTAACATATTTTTCAGATGAATATTTAGGTGTTGTAAAAACATTATTTTTATTTAATAAATTCATATAATTAAAATTTTGAGATAATTCAGTTGAGTAAAAATCTTTTGTTGTTATAATATAATTAATACTTAAATAATCAAATACTATTTGTTTTGTGGCATCAGTTTGAATTGAATTAAAATTTTCAATGAAATTATTAAATTTATCTTTTATAAAATTTTCAATTCTTTCTTGAGCATTATTCAAATTTGAATTTGATTTAAATAATTCAATATTATTATTATATAATGAAAAAACTTTTTCAGTATTATCTACTTTTTCAATTTCATCTAAAAATTCATTAATGTTATTATTATTTGCATTATTTATTTCAATAATATTTTTAAAACAATCATTCATTTCTTTTTTCTCATCTGTTTTAACTTCAAAAATAGCTACAAATGTAATTTCCATTGTTTTTGAAACTACTCTAGGAATATTTTGTTTATTATCTGTATCATATAAATTAATTAATTTCTTTAAATCATTAAATGTATTTGATTTTTCAAATAATTTTTTAATAAATGCATCAAAATTATCTTTGAAAATTACATTAAAATCAGCTTGACGATATTTTTCTGTAAATTCCTGATCAATTTCATTAACTTTAATATTATCTATTATTTCTAATTCTTTTTCAGAAGTATCATAATCTTTATTATAATAATGTTCATCATATTTAGTCATAACATCTAAAATTTCATTATTGTTCATTTTCTTTTTTTTATTCAATTCTTTAGCAGAGTTATGAATTTTTTTATTAATTTTTTTCCTAATTTCTTTGTTATCATCTTCAATATTTTCAATAAAACTTTGTTTAAAATTTGTTAATTTACTTAAATCATTCTTATTTGCATCCATATAAGTATTAATAACTTCATTTAAAGTTAAATTTGATAAAGATAGTTTATTTTTATTTTCATAATTCCATAAATTTTTATATTTTTTAAATAATTTTTCAGGCTCATAATTTACAATTTGTGATTTATTGAATTTAATATTTAAAGGTTTATTTTCTTTTTCAACAATTTTTGAAATATGATCATGATGCATATCTAATTTAGATAAAATTGTATCAATATCATCAGTTTGTGATAAAATTTTTTCAATACTTTCAACATTATTACATAAAGAAATAATATTTTCAGAAACTTCATTTAATTGAGGAAAAAATTGTTCATTTTCAGCAATTGATTGAGCAACTTCAATTGATAAAGGATCTTTTGATAAATGTTCATCAAAATTTTCCCTATCATTAAAATAATAAAAATAAGCATTTAATTTTCCAACTTTTATATCAGGATTTGATTTATTATTATTTTCCATTGTTTCTATCATTGATTTTTGTAATTCATTACCAAAATTTATTGTACCTTCTTGAAATATTGAATAATCAAATTTATTAATTAAATAACTCGACAAATCATCATCAGAATTAGAATTTGATAGAACAGAATAATATAAATTTGGTGAAATTAACTTATTTTTTTCTATATCATTTGTTATTGATTTTTTAGTATCTTTATGTAATTTTTCTTGAATTTCATTTTTCTGTCTAGGAATATATTCATTGAAAATATTATATTGAATTCCAGTATCTAAAGATTTTAATTTATTTCCATTTTCATCTTGAAAATTAAGGTCATAACAGAAATATGGAGTACCATTTTTTAAGTTTAATTTTTTTGACATATATTTTTTATCACCAAAATCAGCAATAATTGATGCTTTATAATTATTTTCCAGATTATTTGTATATGTTGCAATAATTATTGAATACATTTCATTATCAAATTTTTCATTTTTTTCATAAACATATGATATTTTAAATTTTAAACCAGTTTGAGAACCATTTACTTTATGAGATAAAACAAAATGTTTCTTCATTTTTTGTGGAAAAGTGATAATAAAAAAAAGACTTGGAGTTTCATTAAAGCTCATTTAATAAATATATTATTCTTTATAATTAAACACTTTTTTATAATAATATTTAAAAATAGTGATTCATATTATTTTTTAATGGATTTTTAGTTTTCATGAAAATGATAAATTATCTTTTTTCAATTTATATATCGCATTGTGTTCTATTGATTATTAATTATTTCATTCATTATTGTATTTCTAATTTTTGAAATTAAAAATATTTCAAGTTCCTTTAATATTAAATTCCAAAAATTTTTAAGATTTAATAGCGAATATAATATTTTAAAAAATTTAATTTAAATTGATTTAAGTCAAATTAAATTAAATTTTGTTTAATATGATATGATGAGATATTGTTCAAAAAAATTATTCATTTTATTCTCATCTTTTAAAAAAAATATGTTTTATAAGAATTTAAATAAAATAAAAGGAATTTAAAATATTATTAAAAAATAAAATCTTTTATTAGATAAATTAGTTTTTTATTTGATAATATTTTAATGGCAAAAAAGGATTTGAAATAAGAAAAATTTTATAATTATTATGATATTTTTTAAAATTTAAATTACCAAAAAATATAAATAGAATTCAAGAATGACAGAACCTAGGTAATTTAGAATTGAATAAAAAAGAGATAAAAAATATAATTAAAAATACTTAAGTTTATTATATCGGGGGAGTAATTAAAAAATATAAATATTTAATGGATATGTAAAGTTTTTAAATTAAAAAAAAAATGTTTTAATCAAAATTGAAATATAAATATTTAAAAATTATTTAAATAATTCAATTTTAGCTTTATTTTAATAATTAATTATAAAATATATATTATATATTCCAAAATGTTCAATTTATCATAGTATTGTTTCAAGTATAATTATAAAATATCAATTATTTCAAATCAAAAAATTAAAAAAAATAAATTATAATCAAAACAATTCTCACAATAATATTTTTTTTAAAATCTTTTATAAATTATTAATTTTTGAAAATATTAAATATTAAAAAGGATTTATAAAAAAAGAATGTTTTGGAATTATTCTTAATAATATAATATATATATTTAAAAGAGAAAAAAATTCATTATATCAATGTATTATTAATTTAATTAAAAAGAATAAAATATTTTTATTAAATTTCATATATTTTATATTTAATCAAAAGAATTTAAAATGGAAATTTGATTTGAAAGAAAGAATTTCATAATTATATTATTTTTATGAACCAATAAGGAAAAATCTTTTTATATTTTGTATGTCTTTATATATTTCTTATATTTAATCAAATAAAAGATTGTTAATTAATTTCTATAATTAACTATATTTTACAACACAATATATTTAAATTTTTATTGCTATAATTATAAAGAATGCAAAATATTCAATCAGAATTTTATGAATATGACAAAAAAAATGAATATATTGATGATATTTTTAATGAAAATAATAAGAATATTTGCAACTCAGATATGAACAATAATTATAATATGAATATCCATTTATCAGAAATAGAAACTTTGAATTCATCGAAAAATAATCAAAATTGTAATTATATTTCCAATGAATCATCTATAAATGAATATAAATTGAATAAAAATAATGTTGATAAAATTAAAATAAATAATAATAATATATTAAATGTAAATAATATAAATATTGAAGAAAATATATATAATAAACAAAAGATAAATGAAAATTTCTTATTTCATAAATTTGAAAATAATATTCTTGACAAAAATAAGTTAATTAATTTAAATCAAAATAATAAACAAAAAAAAAAAAAAATTCAAAGAAATAAAATAAGAGAAGAAAAAAAAAAAAATATGGGAAGAAAAAGAATGAATGAGAATAAATTAAGAAATACACATAATAAATTATCAAAAGATAATGTCATATATAAAATGAAAGTTAAATTTAATAAATTCATTTATCGTCATTTAAATTATTATTTACCAAATAATTTGAAACTAAAAACAATAAATGGAACAATAATTAAAAATGGAAATAAAGAATTTAATTTATGGTTATTCAAATTAACAATTAAACAATTTTTAATGAATAATATTTCATCTAAATATAAAAATCAAGTAAATATAAATAATAGCTTATTACAATTAATTGAAAAAAATGAAGAAATAAATGAATTTTTAGAAGAGAGATATTTAAATGGTTTTTATAAATATTTTTTAATGAATAAAAATGAATATTTTAATAAATATAGATTCATAAATTTATTTTTGTATGATAATTTAGAATTAGATAAAGAAGAAAAAAAAGTTTGGGATGAACTTATATATAATGGATTATATAATTATTTTGATAAAAAAAATAAAAGAACTACTATAGATTATGAAATTTAAGGGTAATTATTATAATTGATTGTAAATTTGGTTATAACAATTTTAAAATATTATTTAATTTAATATTTAAAAATTGAGTAAATTTTATATAATAAAAATAATAATTTATGAATTTTAATATTCAAAAAAAGCATTAGTTTTTAAATATCAAATAAAAAATAAATTTTAAAAATTATTTTTATTATTTAAAACCTACTCATAATTTATTTAAGAAGAAAAAATAATTAATCTATTATTTTTTCATGATTTCAATTTTTTTTATTTAAAAGTTTGGATATTATATATCTTATTATTTTTATGAAAAATTGACTTCTTTAAGTTAAATTTATTTGAAAATTTCAATAAAAATATTTTATTAATTTGAATAAAAAATAAAGGAATATTTGATGATGAGTAATATTAATTAAATAAATTGATATAATTGTCCTTTAAATTATTACCAATAACAATATTTTAAGAATAATTAAATATATTCTCTATAAATTTAATATATTTGAATAAATATAATTTCCACTTGAAGGAAGTTAACATTAAATAATTTTGAATACAATTTCAAATATTATTAAATTATTAACCATAATTTCATTCTATTGTTTAAATTTTTTGCAAACCTTTTTTATA
>Ga0256407_10006151_pt1 | contig 18715 bp, 18 predicted proteins | sample RumenRJG_04DNA_FD_193489 | JGI IMG/M metagenome (GOLD analysis project Ga0256407, IMG submission 193489) | Bovine rumen microbial communities from Lethbridge, Alberta, Canada - RJG_04 | ecosystem: Host-associated > Mammals > Digestive system > Stomach > Rumen | place: Canada: Alberta...
TCTCCTGGAAGAATGACATATCGTCCAACTTCGCCCTTTCCAACTTGAATATGATACTGCTTGCTTTGGTCTTCTGAATAGTTAATCATAAAAACTCCATAAAAGTTTTAGTACCGACAAAAAAAAGCTCTTCACCGAAAGCGAACAAAAGCAATCAGGAAGAGCTTCACAAAAGTAGCAAAAACTACTTCAATGATGCACCAATGCGCTCCAAAACCTTCTTGCGGTCAAGAGGCTTAACAATGTAATTCTTTGCTCCTGTAAGAAGAGATTTCTTAACAAGCTCTTCCTTACCCAAAGCACTAACCATTACAACGTGTGCATTCTTGTCAAATGCCACAATCTGCTCCAATGCTGTAATGCCGTCCATACGAGGCATTGTAATATCCATTGTTACAAGGTCAACATTCGGATAGAGTTCCTTGTACTTGTCCAAGCCCTCTTTTCCGTCTGCTGCAGTTGCAACAACTTCATAGCCTTCACTAGTCAAAATCTGACCAAGCTGTTTTGCAACGAACATTGAATCATCAACAATCAAAACCTTCACTTTTGTGCCGTCATCTTTAATGCCTTCTGGCGGACGCTCATTAATTGATGGAAAATCTTGTTTTGTCTTCATATCTCTTCACTCCCCCAGTCTAGTTTCTCTCACGAATTGCTACGTTTACCTCAATTTTACCACAATCTGTGATAAGAGGTACAATCAATGCTTCCACATTATCTTCTGCACCAGGATTTTTTCCAAGAGCAGCGATTTCCATTTTCTCACCAACAAACAATGTTGGAGGTGTAACGTCAAACTGGAAGCCCAATTCATGCAACTTTGTTACAGCCTGAGCTGTAATCATATTTGCAAGCTCACTGATTGTAGCCTTTGCAAGGTCATCAAACTCAGGAAGCTCCTCAAAATTCATTCTTGAAGCGACTTTCAATGCTGTATCAAAAGTCATATCAAACAAAACGCGTCCTTCCACAGCTCCTGCCAAACCAACGAGAGCAGCAACACCCATCACAGGCATTGCAGTAGACTTCAAATACAAGTCTCCTCTCTGCACGTCAGCACCACCAAGTACTTCCTTTAGAACTCTGTAAGAACATTCAACAAAAGGATTGATATACTCAACTCTCATTTACCTTCTCCTGTATTGCCTATACCACAGACACATTTATCATCATTGCTTGCTGAAAGCTTTTACTGAACCAGTATCTTTTTCGACCCACTTGTCTTTACCAACAAGAGATTCGTTATCACCCAATATAACAATTCCATTGCCCTTAATTTTCTCACCGAAATCCGCAATGAGTTTATTCTGTGATTCAAGCGGCAAGAAAGAAATAATATCTCGAGCAAAAATAATATCAACAACAGGAAGAGCATTTGTGTTTACACAATCATGATACTCAAACAAGATCATGTCTTTTATGCTCTTATCAAACGTTGCTTCACCATTAACGGTCTTTGTTGTATACGGTGCATACCAGTCAGAAGCTACATTTGCAGGCAAATTGATAAGAGGCGCATTTGAAACGCTCAACAAATCAATGTCATGTCCATATATCCTTATTCTAGCATTAGGATAGCGTTTTTTCAACAAACAAGCAAGAGAATATGCTTCATATCCTTTACCACAACCCGGATTCCATACAGAAATCTGCTTTGCGGAATTTTCTGGCAGTGCCTTATAAACGGCATCTGCATACTCTTTAGTCCACCACGTTCCGTTGCAACGAGAATAGAAAGGCTTAATAAACGCATCTGCATCGCCTTCGTTTTGCAGCTGAGTTTTTCCTTCGCCCTTTTCCTTTTCCCATTCGTCGAAACGGCTTTCAGTCCATTTTTCGTTTACAGAGCTTATATTGAACTTTCTAAAGCTCTTCAAGCTCTCGCAAACAAACTTGTAGTTTATATCGTCCTTGCGAGCCTTTTTCTCTTCTACAGGAGCTGCAACTTCTGCCACTTTTTCAGCAACAGGAGCAACAGTATTTTCCTGTGCATTTACTGCATGAGAAACAGGTCGTATATCCTGCTTTGGTGTATCTTCTTCGTCATCTTCCGTCTTAGCACCGAAAATGCGGTCAATATCAAGAAGAATATACAATCTATTGTTGCTTTCTACAACACCGTAAATATACTTGATATTGATATCACCAAACAACGGATGCGGAGGCTGAATGGTACTCTTCTGAATACCAACAACTTTATCAATCGCATCTACAACGATTCCAAAAGTTCTCTCTTCAATAGTAACTATAAGCACATTCTCAAGCGCATTATTGTTTGTGCGCTCAGGAACATCAATATTGAAGAAAAGACGCAAGTCAATAATCGGGATAATTTCACCGCGCAAGTTGTAAACACCAAGCACAAAAGGCATAGTGTTAGGCACATATGTAAAATGACCTGCTTTCGCGATTTCCTTAACCTTCATAATATCGATGGCATAGTCTTTATCAGCAAGCGAGAACGTAACCATCTTGTAATCAATGACACTTAACTGCTCTTTTTTTATCGCAGCTGCAATCTGCTCTGGAGTCAACTGTGTTGTATTGTCCTGAGCAATCGCCGCTACTGCAGCAGCTGTAAGGTCTTCATTATTTGCCTGTTCCATTCCGTAGCTCCTTACCTACCACCAATCATACCATTTTCTCTCTCTTGCTGTGCAGTAATTTCTTGTTGCACACCAAGTTCAAGCAACTGACTTACATCAATAATCAAAGATACCGAACCATCACCAAGGATAGAAGCACCCGCAATTCCAGGAGAGCTTGTAAACTGATCCTGCAATGGTTTAATAACAACATCTTCCTCACCAATCAAAGAATCGACCATAATACCGATTTTCTTTTCTTGGCTTCCAACGATAACGATAAAGTTGTATTCACCCTTACCTGCGTCTTTGATATTAAACAAACGACTCAAGCGCAAAATAGAAATAACTTCATTTCTAACGTTCAAAACTTCATAGTTATCGATTGTATTTATCTCTCCCTGCTTTACACGAACGCTTTCGATAACGTTTGTAATCGGGATTGAATACACTTCTTTTCCAACTCTTACCAAAAGACCCTGAATAATAGCAAGTGTCAAAGGCAAGCGGATAGTGAACTTAGAACCTACACCTTTTTCAGATGTAACGCTTACAGTTCCCTTAAGTTTCTCAATGTTAGATTTTACAACATCAAGACCGACTCCTCGACCTGAAACAGCTGTAATTGTATTGTTTGTAGAGAATCCTGGCAAGAAGATAAGGTTGTATGCTTCCTGATTTGTAAGAATCTTATCTGGGTGGATAAGTCCCTTCTGGATAGCCTTCTGCTTAACGCGTTCAACATCAATACCTTCACCATCATCAACAATATCGATTGTAACAGTGTTTCCTTCGTTAGCAGCTTTAAGGAGGATTGTACCAGTTTCTGGCTTACCTGCCTTTTTGCGCTCCTCTGGTGACTCAATACCGTGGTCTGCTGAATTTCTAACACAGTGCATAATTGGGTCAAGGAGGTCTTCAACAACTCCCTTATCCATTTCTGTGTCTTCACCTTCAATGACCAAATCCATCTTCTTGTTCAAGCTCTTGCACAAATCGCGAACAGTGCGAGGGAAGCGACTGAAAATCTGGTTAACAGGAACCATTCGGATTTTCATTACGCCCTCTTGCAATTCACCAATAATGCGTCCGAGGTTTTGAGTTGAAGAACGATATTTCGTTGTGAGGTTCTTGAGAGAGCCTTCAAACTGGTCAAAGTATGATAAGATTCCGCCAAACTCTTCGAGTACAGAAGCCTTGATTTCCTTGACAGATGCTCCGTTCTGAATTTCTTCGAGATACTGTGGCAACTGTTCGAACATACGACGTACTTTCTCTTTGTAAGAAGCGTCGAGAGTCTGGAACTGTACCTGCAAATCGCCCATCTGCGTTGCAATCTGGTTAAATGCACCCTTAGTGATAACTGTTTCACTAACAAGGTTAAGCAAATAGTCAATACGTTTTGCATCAACACGCAATACAGATGCTTGCTGAACAGGAGCTTTTTTCGCAGGAGCAGCCACAGTTTTTGCAGGAGCAGCTGGAGTTGCAGGTGCAGCAGCAGCTTGAACTGGAGCTGAAGCAACAGAAGCAACAGCCGCTTGAACAGGCGCACTCTCTTGCACAGGAGCAGGAGTTGGCTCTACAGCAGCCTGAGCTTGAGACTCTTCAGTTGCAGAAAGATCACTTCCTCCACCAATACAATTCTCATCAACAGGTTTTGCATCTGTTGTCAAAGTAACGTCTGTAAGGAAAGAAGCGTCTTCCAATTCCTCTGCACTTGCCGCAGTTGAAATAAAGTATATAACTTTAGGCTGGAACTCATCTTCATAAAGCACATCGAAATCAGGCACAGTCTTTAAAACACTTCCCTTTGCTTTCAATGCGACAAATACCTGAATTCCACCTACAGAATTCATCGGGTTAGATTCATCGAAACTAACTGTAACAGACCAAAGCTTTTCACCAGAAGGGCAAGCCTCTTTCATCTCCGCATAATCAGCTTCTGTAATAGGAAGTTTTACGCTGCTAGAAGTCTGAGGCTTTGGAGAAGCTTGAGGCGCAGGAGCTGGGCTAGGAGCTGCACCGAGCATTCCACTAGGCTTTGGAGCTGCACCCTTTTTCTTTGGAGCTTTTTCAGGGATAAATGATTTAATTTTAGTAACCATTGGAGTAACATCTTCTCCATAAGGCGAACCATTTCTCCTTGATTCAAGCATAGCCTTGATGATATCAATCGCACTCAGCAAAACATCTACTATCGGCTCAGATACAGCCAAAGTTCCAGAACGAAGTGCGTCTAGTAAATCTTCCACACTGTGAGTGAACGTAGACAGTTCGTTCATCTCTACCGTTGCAGAACCTCCCTTCAACGTATGCGCTGCACGGAAAATCTCGTCTATAGCGTCATGATTTGTTGGGTCTTGTTCGATTACAAGAATATTACTCTCAAGATGTTCTACCTGCTCTTCCGCTTCGGTAAAAAAGTCTTTGAGCAATTCTTCGTTATTAGCATCAAGATAGTCACTCATATCTATTATTTTAATCCTTAAACGACATAAGTCAAGTAAAAATAAAAAAAAGACAAAAAAATAAGTGTAAAAATTACAGTTATTTAGAAATCTTCACCACAAAACTCCGATATAGCCAAGCTCCTATTTATATGGTATTGTAGTGGTACAGGAAAATTCTTTTCGTATATAAAGTTTATCGGAGGAAATATGAAACACTTTTCCCTAAATTCCACACTCTCTAGTATAACAATAAAAATCATTCTTGTCATTATGTTTACTTTAAATTTAAGTGCAACATCGTTCTCTGGCTTTGCTGGAATTGCAGGAAACTTAACAAACACCCCATCAGAACACACAGAAGACAAAGAAGTCCGCTTCTCCATGGACACCTTTCTAACGGGACAATTAGAGTTTTCAAACTTTTTAATCACTCGCGGAGAAATCTCTTTTCGCCCCGCCAACGTGCTTAAAACAGGTCTTTTGTCTTATACCGACACATATTTTCGTATTAACGAACTTTCTACTACAATCAGAGTAAACACAGATTTCTTCACTCACTATCTTGCTCTTTTCATGGGTCGCTACGAGTCTATTGGTTCAGATTTATTTATGCAACGTCATTTCGGCATAAAACCTTTTAACTCCCGTCTAACAGAAAATTGGAGAGGAACAGCAGAGCCATGCATCTATCCTTTTGAAAAATACGGACTTTCTTATGTCGTTCAACCCTCCACAAACATAGCAAGCGGACTATACTTTTATTCTTACGATGAAAACGACTCTCGTGTAATAAATCTTGATTTGCGCTTTGCACTTTCTTCTTATATGGTAAAAACCGATTTTTCCTTTGGTTTAGGCGTTCCTTTAGGAGATGGCAACATAGGCGGCACAGAAGAAGCTGTTTTTGCCATACAGTCCATTGATTTGCACTATGGACTCACAGCTCTCTTTACTTTAGGAGAGAGAACCGATTTATTTTTTCAAAATGGTATCACAAAAATCTCTTTTTCAGGCAAGGGCAAAAAGCCAACTCTTGAAGACGACGACCTATCATTCTTAATCGAACCCCGTTGGCTTGTAGGAGATGCGTCAAAGTTCAGCATAACGCTTTATCAGCTTTCGCTAACAAACATAGAATCTTCTTTCTTTTTATACGGCAAAATGGGCATTGATTTCATCTATTCAAATTCTGGCATAATCTTTGGCAACACAGAAGTAGAAAGCGGAGCGCATTTGAACATTGCCCTACAAAATCAAAATCTTCCATATTTAGACAGCTTTTCTGTTTCAGAAGACGAAAGCAACAGAGAACACCGCAGAACCGAATATTCTTTTTCGCCCTTTATGAATATAAGTATAGGAAAAGGCACAATAAAAACAGCTATCTCTTTTGATGTATCCACAGTCTATTCAGGCACTCCCGACCTTTACACCTCTCTTTTGATAGGCTACAAGACTGCATTTTAATCTATTACAATATAAAAGGGTACTTACAAGCTAAGCTGTGAGCACCCTCTAAAGCTAGCCTGTGAGCACCCTCACATTTTTTGAAAAAGTGCTATAACTTCAAGCCAGATAAGCGTTTACAAGCCTCTTCCACATCTGCTCTATGACCAAAAGAGCTAAAGCGGATAAAGCTTTCTCCCGCAGGACCAAAGCCGCTTCCTGGTGTTGTTACAATCTGACACTCGTTAAGGATTTTATCGAACACGTCCCAGCTCTTTTGATTTGGGAAGCGAACCCAAAGATAAGGAGAGTTACCGTCGAAATAAACTTCAACACCAGCCGCCTTAAACTTTTCGCTTGTGAGAGCTTCTTTCATAATGCGAGCATTCTCAAGGTAATAATCCACAAGGCTCTTCATTTCTGCCAAGCCCTCTTCGTCCAAAGCCGCCAAACCGCCAGCCTGTGCAATGTTAGATGCTCCATTAAAGAGAGTTGTCATCACTCTGTTCCAATCGTTTTTAACAGGTGTTCCGTCTTCATACTTCAAATCGCTAGGCACTACAGACCAACCCAAGCGCACGCCAGTAAATCCTGCAGGCTTTGAAAATGAGTTTACTTCAATAGCGCAAGTTCTTGCACCCTCGATTTCATAAATACTCTTTGGCAAACTCTCGTCGCGGATAAAGCAGAAATATGCTGCGTCAAAGATGATGATACAGCCGTTTTTGTTAGCAAAATCAACGAGTTCTTTGAGTTGCTCACGAGTAGCCACCGCGCCCGTCGGATTATTCGGAGAACAGAAATAAATCAAGCTGTCTTTTTGGATTTTAGAAAGGTCTGGGAAGAAGTCATTTTCTGGCAAGCAGCTCATATAGCTAATTCCATCATAACCTGCGCCAGTGTTAGCTCCTGCAGCCCCGTAGACCACAGAACCATCTACATACACAGGATATGCTGGATCTTGAACAGCCACATTCACATTGCGACCGAAAAGAGTCTGAATACGCCCTATATCGCACTTTGCGCCATCAGAAATAAACACTTCATCAGCAGTGATTTTGCCATTATAAAACACTTTTGCGATTTTCTCTCTCAAAGCAGTGTTTCCCTGTTCGTCGCCGTAGCCAGAATAACCTTCTGCAGTGCCTAAAGAAGCTGCATAATCTGACATGGCTTTTGCAATATGCGGCGTCAAAGGCTCAGTGGTGTTACCGATACCGAGGCTTATAATAATCTTTGCGCTGGGGTGAGAAGAGGCATATTCTCTTCGTCGTTTAGCAATCTCAGGGAACAAATATCCCGCCGTTAAATTGGAAAAACCAGTGTTTCGTTTAATCATAGTAAAGTCATTGTAGTAAAATAAAAGATTTTATACAATGGTTTTGAGACTTTTTATAAAGCGTTAAGCGTTAATTGAGAGGCTTTCAAACTCGCTATATGGTTCTAAGACTTTTAGCATTTAAAAGATTATTGTCAGCGTTTTGAATCGTAAATGTCGCAACCATAAAAGCCTACTATTCTATTTGAATGATACCTTATACACCTCATATTTGCAAGATATAAAATTCCCGCAAGCTTAAGAGCCAAAAATCTTAGAAAAAAAATCTTAGAAAAAAAATCTTAGAAAAAAAATCTTAGAAAAAAAGTCTTAGAAAAGGTCTTTTAGAGAAGTAAGGATTTTAAATGCCTTTGCTTCTACATCAGCGGGAGGCTGAAGCTTGTCGGGAATTACAATGGTTTTCATTTCCGCACTAATCGCGCTTCTTGCTCCGTTCGGGCTGTCTTCCACGGCAACGCAATTTTTCGCCTCTACTCCAATGCTCTCGCAAGCTTTTAAGTAAATATCAGGTTCTGGCTTAGAATGTTCCACCATATCGCCTGTAGTTATGCTCTCAAAATATTTTAACAAATCCACTTCGCTAAGTTGTCGGCGCACAGTCGATTCTCTTGTAGAAGAGGCAAGGGCTATTTTCACATTCTGCTTTGACAAGGCTTCTAGGCACTCTCTTGCATATGGCATTAAAGGAACAGGCTTTCCGTTAACCATTTCGGCAAAAATAACAGATTTGCGCTTTCTAAAAGTATCACCATCAAAGCCCTCGATTTTGCCCTTATAGCGATTATCAAGATAATTGACAGTGTCATTTATGTTTGTTCCCATGCAAGCCATTTGTGCGGTGTCGATGTCGTCTTTTGAAATGCCGAGTTCTGCCGCAGCTTGTCGCCAGCTTTCGATAGAAATGGTTTCAGAATCAAGCAAAACTCCGTCCATGTCAAAAATAATAGCTTCTATATTCTCGTTAAATAAAATCATAGCTGTAGCATACCGTTTTGCCGTTGCATTTACAAGCGCAAATAGTGTACGATAAGGGAAAATCAAGGAAATCTTTGGGGAGAAAATATGATTGACATTGAAGAAGAAAAAAACAGAAAAACCCGTGCGCTTCTTGTTGCTCCTCCTGCAAAAAAAGGAGAAGACGGCACTCCTTATGAACTAAAAGGCTTAGTGAAAACGCTTGAAATGGAAATAGCAGACATCATCGTTCTTGCTCGCATAGAAGTAACGCCAGCTTACGGAATCGGAACGGGAAAAGCAAGCGAAATTGCGCAAATCGCAAAGGAAAAAGAAGCCGATTGCATTATTTTCGATTTCGACATAGACCCGACAAAACAGCGCAACTGGGAAAAACTCTCTGGCGTGCCGTGTTTCGACCGTCAAGAAGTGATTTTGCGCATTTTCGATGCTCGCGCTCGCACAAAAGAAGCTAGCTTGCAGGTAGAGCTTGCAAAACTGCAGTATTCGCTTCCCCGCTTAGCACATTCTTACGGCGATATGGCGCGTCAGAGAGGAGGCAGCTACGGTTCTAAAGGAAGCGGTGAAACACAGCTTGAACTTGACAGACGACAGGTTGAAGTAAAAATCGACCAAGTAAAACGAGATCTTGCAAAAGTTGTAAAAGAGCGCGACACGCAGAGAAAGCAGAGAAACCGAAGAGCAGAGCCTTCTTGCGCACTTGTTGGCTACACAAACGCGGGAAAATCAAGTCTTTTAAATGCGCTTACAAATGCGAATGTCTTGGTAGAAAACAAACTCTTTGCAACCCTCGACCCGACAACTAGAAAACTTGAAGTGAAAAACGGCAAAGACATTCTCATCACCGACACAGTAGGTTTCATCTCAAACTTGCCTCACAATCTCGTCAACGCCTTTAAGTCCACTCTTGAAGAAGCGATACACGCAGATTTACTTTTGCTCGTTATCGACGCTTCAGACGAAAATGCACTTTCTCAATACGACACAGTTATTCGCGTTTTGAACGAAATTGGCGCAGAAGATAACGAAAAGCTGATTTTGCTCAACAAGATGGACAAACTCTCTGCAGACGATGTGCTTTTCTCACGGCTAAATGAAAAGTTTCCTGACGCTCTAAAGATTAGCGCAAAGAATAAAGATACGCTTGTAAGCCTTATCGATGTAATTGTTGAAAGACTTTCTGGCGGCATAAACTCCTATGTTGTCCCTATGGAAGAACAAGGCTTGATAAACCTTTTACGACAATCTGGTTATATTCTGGAAGAAGAATGGCTTGAAGACAGTGTGCATATAAAAGCACGTATTGGCTCAATCGGCAACGATGCACAGAAGGCATCAAAATTGCTTTCTCCATATAAAGTTAGCACAGAAAATTAAAGGAGGGAATATCAAATGAAAAAGTTCTGGGACTCATCGTATAGAGACAGAAATGATTTTATAGAAAAAGAGAGAGCTACTAAAAGCGCAAAACAATATCAAGAAGTAACAGGCGGCTCGCTATTTTTGCCAAGATTACTGGCATTTATCGCACTTTTTATCATCGTTGCTATAATCTTTATCACAGCCGCAGCCTTTGCAACAAATAAAGCGCATTTAGCCTCAGGACTTCGTAAAGCCGATCCAAAGCCCACTGAAAAACAACAAAGCAAATACGCTTCTTATACAGAACTTGGGCAAATGAGGTTACAAACAGCAGACGAAAACAGCGTTTTGATTTTAGAGCCATGGTTTCCTTATTTGCCTGAAGACACTGAGTTTTTTGAAGAGATAAATAAAAAGAGCCGCGCAATAAAAATCGCCATTACTTCATACTTTCGCACTAGAACAAAAAAAGAGCTTTTGGAAGAGGGCGAAAACAAAGTAAAAAAAGAACTTTTGACAGAGATAAACAATCTTTTGGTAATGGGTTCTTTTGAAGCTATTTACTTTAGCGAATATCTTTTTTTAAACTAAATTGCAACCAAAAAAGAGCAGGCGGTGTCTAATGTAAGTAAACGGAGGCTTCTTCTATGGACATAACATCGCCTGCAGCACAGGTTGTTATCACAGTGATTCCAATCGTAGGAATTGTAATTGGTGGCACTATTGTATTTTTTTATCTGCTGTGGCGACATCACGAAGTGAAACTGCAAATACAAAAAGGCACTTACACTCCAAGAAAATTGAACCTAAAAGTATTTTCACTTTTAACAGGGCTTTTGCTCTGTTGTATTGGGACAATACTTTCTCTTTTGTTTTTACTTATCGAAGGCATATCCTACACGCTTTTAGGCGGGCTAATTCCGCTTGCGGTAGGAGTTGGACTGCTCTTGTTTTATAGATTATCATAATGGACGCTCTTCCGCCGTCTCTTAGAAATTTTGAAAGGATTATCAACCAAAAACGCGATTCTGCACTCGTTAAATCTACTTTAGCGGGAGATGAAGCGTCGTTTTCTAAATTGATGAGCTTGTATAAAAACAAGGTCAAAGCCTTAGGCATGGGATTTTTCAAAAATGAAGCAGACACGGAAGATTTTACACAAGAAGTATTCTTAAAGGTTTACACAAAGCTCTCTACATTTAGAGGAGATAGCTTATTTTCCACATGGCTAACACGCCTTGCATATAATATAGCGATAAACTCTATACAAAGACGAAAGGAATTTTGCTCTTTAGCAGAAAGTACAGAGCTAGAAGCTAAAGATTTAAATCCAGAAGAACAAGAAATAAGAAAGCTGACAAAGGAAGCCGTGAGAGAGGCCATAAAAGAGCTTGAAGACAGATATGCAGTTTGCCTTGATTTATACTTTTTTCACGACATACAGTATTCACAGATTAGCGAAATCACAGGATTTCCTGAAAATACAATCAAATCGCATATTTTCCGTGCGAAAAAGATTTTGAAAGAAAAACTCAAGGAGTTAGTATGAAAAATACAAATAAGAAAAACTGCGAAAATATTATGGACACATTTTTATCTTTGGACAAAGATGAGCATATTCCTCTCAAAGTGTCTTTGCATTTACTCGCCTGCCCTAAGTGCAGAACACAAGTAAGAATGATGACAAAAGCCGAGCATTTGGCAAAAGTGCCTTTATCTCAAGCCGTAAGCGAAAGCGACAGCGTAATTGCAAGCGTGCTAAAAAAAATCGACACTCAGAAAGGCTCTTCTACACAAAACCCCATTTCACTTCGTCAGTGGGTAGTTTCTGGAATTTTAATGATTTTGCTAATGCTTTCTTTTGGCTTGTATACAGCAGAAAGCTCAGAGGAACTAAAAATAGCATTTTATCTTGTTTTTGCTCTGATTATCACGATTTACTGCGCTATGTTCATCGGCTGCAACATAGACTTTTTCATAAAGAAAATCAACACGCAAGACTTTGCAAACAGAGGCTTTGCTCTATAGACAATAAAAAATCTCCGTAAACCACTACGGAGATTTTTTTTGAAAACTAGCCTTTGCCCTTTACAAAACAGGCTAAGCCTGTTGAAAAACAGCCTTCGGCCATTATTTGATTAAGCCTAAAGGATTTACAGTTTTGCCGTTTTTGTAAACAGTGAAATGCAAGTGCGGACCTGTACTCATACCAGTGCTACCCACTCGCCCGATTTGGCTTGCAGTGTTTACAACTTGTCCCTTTCTCGCTAAAATCTTGCTCATGTGTCCGTAAAGAGTCTTATAGCCCGAATGATGAGCGACAATTACATAGTTTCCGTAAACTGCGCTATAGCCAGTCTCTGTAACCGTGCCAGCAAGAGCAGGATAAATCAAAGTACCCTGATACGCCGCCATATCAATTCCAGAATGGAAAGTACGCTTTGAAGAATCAAAAGGAGATGTACGGTAACCATAATAAGAAGACAAATAATAATAAGAATGAAGAGGCTTTACAAACAAATCACCATTTATTTCTTGTCTTGTTGTGAAATCCATTCTTGCGCCTGGTAAAAAGAGTGAAGCGCCAGACTTTAGAGAACTTTCAAGAGCAATCTTGTTTATATAAGCACATTCATCTGCATTGATTTCATATTTTTCAGCAACATCTTTAACTGTTTCACCGTCTTTGTTCACTGTGTACAAAATGCCAGCCATAGACGGAATACGCAAGTATTGATTTATCTGCAATGTGCGGGAGTTTTGGATATTATTCACGCTCAAAAGCGTATCCTCTGTAACTCCGTATCGCTCTGCAATGCGCCCAATCATATCGCCAGGCTTTACGCGGTATGAAAGATAAGTAACACCTTCTGGAGCTGTATTATTTTCTGTTTCAAGCATTTCAGAAAGAGATATCTCACTTCCCTCATTGCTTTCCATATTCTCGATTTTTTCTAAAGCAGCTTCGGTAGAATACACAATACCAGGAGTTTCCAAACCTCCCTGACCATGACCTAACGATTTTCGTTTTTGAGCTACAGCAACAAAGACAATTCCCGCCACTACGATACAAGAACAAAACGTAAGAGCGGCGCATATAAGCCCGTTTTTTATATCAGACCCTCTCATAACTCTTCCTTTTATATAGTTTTTCCTTTACTTCTTATTCAAACCAATCAAATACGTTTCAAATGACTCGCTTCTACACGCCACAGGTTTAAAGCCCTTTGCGCTTTCAAAAACACTTCTCATTTTTTTAAGCATATCCGCTTGGTTGCCGCTTTGAAAAATCTTCACTACGAAGTTTCCGCCTTTTTTCAACATAGCTTCCGCATACCACACAGCCATTTCTACAAGAGCAGAAGACCGAGCCGTATCAACAGTTCTGTTTCCTGTAGTCAGAGGAGCAGCATCACAAACAACCAAGTCATAAGGACCTAATTCCGTGATTTTGTTACGGATTTCTTCAGAAAGCAAATCGCCTTGCAAGAAAAAGAGATTTTCACCTTTCACGCTTTTTGACAGCGGATTCAAATCACAAGACACAACCCGACCAGACCCCTCCATTGCACGAAGCAAAAAAGTTGTCCAGCTACCTGGTGCTGCGCCTAGGTCAAGAATAGTGTAATTCTTTTTAATCATTCCGAACTTTTGGTCAATCTCTTGCAATTTATACACAGAGCGAGCAGGATAGCCCTCTGAGAATGCCTTCCTAGACCAAAAATCAGGTTTTTCGTAACTATTAGAAGCCATAGAATAAATTTCGGCAGTAAAGTGCTGTTTAGACTATAGTATTTTTTAGATTTTTACAATATAAAATCTTTTTTTTTTCCACAATTTTACAAAATTACTCTGTTTTTAGTAAAAAATCTCTAAAATTGTGAAAAATAGTATCAACTGTATCATTATACATCATTCACACTGGGTCAAAATGTCACACATACTTTTATTATTCCACTGGAATAATTTATTTTCGCACTGGAATAATTTTTTTCTGCACTGGAATAATTTTTTTCTGCACTGGAATAATTTTTTTCTGCACTGGAATAATTTTTTTCTGCACTGGAATAATTTTTTTCTGCACTGGAATAATTTATTTTCGCACTGGAATAATTTATTTTCGCACTGGAATAATTTTTTTTAGCAGTGCAGAAAAATTTTTTCTCACTGGAATAATAGAAGAGAAAAATACGAAAAAAAAGTTGGCACGGACTTTGCTTATATATAGGCGTAAGGTAAATGAAAAGAACAAAGGTTCTAAAAAAGCCTTACAGAACTTCTCAAAGACAAAAAAACTAAAGCCTTTGAGAAAATAAACTTCATATACTTGTACTACAGGAGGTACATCATGATAAACGAACTTTCTATTTTGGACGACATTTTCAACACAGCTTATGCAGCTTTCCCTGACCTTTCTTGCTCTTGCCCAAGCTATTCACCAGATGTTGACGTTCTCGAAACAAAGAACGCTTACACTATCAGCATGGACTTGCCTGGTATGACTGAAAAAGATGTGGACATTTCTTTGAAAGAAGGAATCCTCACAATCGCTTCTGTTTCTCACGCAGCTACCGAAGGCAATGCAGAGAATGCAGAGAATACAGAGAACAAAGAGGTTGCAGAAGCAAAAGAAGGCGACAATGCCGAGGACAGCAATGCAGAGGATAAGCCGGTTTACCTTATCCGCGAACGCCACGCAATGAGCTTTGCTCGCAGCTTCAAGCTCCCTCGCGACACAGACCACAGCGCAATTTCCGCTTCTTTCAAAAACGGTGTGCTTGAAGTGTCTATTCCTCGCAAAGAAGCCGAGCAGCCAAAACGCATTGCAATCAGTGTAGCCTGAGGCGTCCAAGACGCTTTTGAAAAGGCTCTTTGTAACAACCAGAGGCTCTTTAAAATCAGCCTGTGGCTGCTACAGAGTTTGTGAAGTAACGTAGATAGATAGAGCAGAAACTACGATAGAAAGCACGGTTGTGATAGTTGGAGCATAGCGATTCCAGTTATAGAAAAAGCTATTCGACTTTGCTGTTATCGTAGTTTCTGGCGTTATAAGCTCTTTTTTAGAGTACTTTTTACCATTGATGTCGGTAAGTAATACAGCATCGTGAGCATTGCTTGAAGTAAAGCCACCCGCCAAACCTACATAATATTCATAATCGCGGTCAGGAATATAAGGAAAACGACCTGGATTTGTTACAGCTCCCGCCACAGTAACAAAGTATTGTCTAAAAGGAATTATCAAAGTATCATTAGGTTTCATTTCCACATTTGCGCGATAAGAAGCATCATAAAGCATATCATTCAAGTTAAGTTTTATAATCTGCCCCGCACGGTTTACATAAGCATTGCTTAAATCAGACTCTGCAATAAACCAGTCCTTGTTTCGTCTAACAAAATAAGCATAATCTTCACCGAGATTAAACTTTGCTGCAACTATAGTAGAACCTTCAGGAGTTGTTGAGGTTTCTTGAGTTTCTATCGTTGTTGAAATAGCACCTTCCACAAAAACAACAGGAGTAAGTTCTTCATAACTTGCGATAAATACACTGTCGTAGCAAGAAAGAGGCGCATTATCCTCTATGCTTTTTTTGTTCAGATAGGATTTATTGCCAGAATCTTCTTTTCCCGAAACTTTACGGTAAAGCTCAATTCTTGACGGATCAGCCAAAGGAGCAAGTCCGCCGCCATATTTTTCGATAAGTTCTTTTAAGTTTTCACCTTCCAAAAGCTCATAAGTTCCCGGTCGCTCCACAGCTCCGCTTATCGACACTTGGCGCTCAAGGCGGTTTACTATGATTTTATCTCCAGGTCGCAAAAAAGGGTCTTGAGATAGATCTCCGTCGCGTTCAGCTTTGAAAAGGTCATATTTTCTAGTTCTGCCACTTGTGCTTTTTATAGTTATATTGCGATGAGAAGAATAATTTGTGAAGTTCTGCTTTATAATAGTAGAAAGTCGAGTCAAAGCCCAGGCGTCTTGCTCTACAGTTTGTTTTACTTCGCCCGTAACACTTACAAGGAAAGTTGACGGTTGCGTCAAAACAAACTGCACGCCACCCATTGGATAGTTACGAAGCACGAGCTGTTCAACTTGGTTCTTTAGCTGCAAATAGGTAAGACCTGCGCAATTTATGACACCGAGGTTTGCGATACGCATTTGATATGTAGAGTCCACAGGAATCGAATAGCTTATCGGATTCGTTCCCACAACAAAGGCCAAAGTATATATATCGCCCGCAGTTACAGGATAGTAGGAAACGCTCATAGCGAGCTGCGCGTCGGGCAGACGCTGCGCGTCGGTAGAACTTCCCACTGCGTTGCTTTTCTTTTGCATATTTTCGATGATGTCTAATTTACTTTGAGCAGAGAGGGCTGCAAGTGCTGAAAACAATAAACAAAATGCTAAGACCTTTTTGAGCATTTCCCGATTTCTCCAATATAAAAAATGATGGTAAACATAATATAAAACTATTTATCTTTTGTAAAGTTACCCATAATTCAATATTGGAGCATTTTTTTCACTCAACATTTTTGAGTTGTAAAATCAATAGGTTCTTTTTGGGAAGGAAATCGGATAGAAAAAACAAGAGAATCATTATCGCTACTCAGTGCAAAATCTCCACGAGAAAGAATATCCATTCCAATAATGACATCAAAATGTTTGCTTCCCTCTGTTTCTGTAAGAGGCACATTCATAAAATCCGCACCAAACGGAAGTTTTATATCAGCTTCATAAACAGGCAAAATACTTTCGCCTTGAACTGAAGTTAATTTTACAAAAGAAATACGCCTAAGATTACAGGTTTCTGCAATTCTACGACTTATGCAAGAGCCTGTTGCACCTGTATCAATAAGAGCTTTTAAAGTTATATAAACATACTTATATTTGTCTTTTACTTTCACATAAAAGCCTAATTCTACATCAACAATCACTGCACACTTAGCAGAAAAAGGAAAACGATATGTACAGCCTTAGTCATTGTGAAGCACCATCTCGATATTAGAATTATAAAAGCCGTTTATCTCCTGCTCACTTGTAATACACATTTGAGCTAAAAAGTTTCCGACTTTTAATCCCATTTGGTCAGCCTTATCTGCGGCACTTCTTTGATTAGGAAAATATCCTAACACTTCAAAAGGAACAATTAAAACCCACTCATTTTCGTGTCCTTTGATGATATAATCTCTTTGAATGTCAAACCAATTATACAAAGTACGAAGTTTCTTTGTCATAGAAAAAGCCCTCCTATATCTAATATATCAAACAATATACTAAATATAGAAGAGCCAAACATAAAAGCGAGGCAATCTTTATAAAGTTTGGGAAGTTACATAGATGGACAATGCGCTAACTACGATAGAAAGCACTGTTGTGATAGTTGGTGCATATCTGTTCCAATTATAGAAAAAGCTATTGCGCTTTGCTGTAATCGTGGTTTCAGGCGTAATCACTTCTTTTTTTGAATACTTTTTGCCGTTTATGTCACGCAGCTCTATTGCATTGTGTGCATTGCTTTCTGAAAAGCCGCCCGCAAGTCCTATGTAATACTCCCAATCTCTGTCTAAAATATAAGGATAACGTCCTGGATTAACAACAGCTCCTGCAACACTTACAAAATATTGCTTGAAAGGAACACAAAGAACATCATCAGCTTTCATTTCAACGTTAGCATAATAAGAAGCATCGTAGAGCATTTTTGATAAATCAATAGCGATTTTCGTTGTATCGCGAACAATATAGGCATTTTCCAAATCAGACACAGCAGAAAACCAACCTCTGTTTCTTCTCACAAAATATGCATAATCTTCGCCATTGTTAAAAGTCGCAACCATTCTATTTGTCGTGCTTGCCTCTTCTTTGCCTTCTTTAGAAACTGAACCGATAGCACCTTCTACAAAGATTTTAGGCATTAAATCGTTATAGCTAGAAATATAAATGCTGTCGTAGCAAAGCAAAGGCATATTTTCTTCTATATTAGACTTATTCAAATAAGACTTTTTGCCAGAGCCTTCTTCTCCTGTAACACTGCGATAAAGCTCAATTCTTGAAGAATCTGCCAAAGGCGCAAATCCATCTGCATATTTTTCAATAAGCTCCTTTAAATTTTCGCCCTCCAAAAGCTCATAAGTTCCAGGTCGCCTAACAGCTCCGCTGATAGTAACTTTTCGCTCTAGCTCGTTTGCTATAATCTTATCTCCAGGTCGCAAAAATGGGTCTTGAGATAAATCGCCTTCTCGCTTTGCCTTAAACAAATCATAGGTTCTAACTCTGCCGCCTGCATTTTTTATAGTAACTTTTCTTGTAGAAGCGTAAGCTGTAAAATATTGCCCTGCAAAAGTTGAAAGTCTAGTTAAAGCCCATGCTTCTTGCTCCACTGTTGTAGACACTTCACCTGTAATGCTTACAAGAAAAACAGACGGAGAAGTCAAAACAAACTGCACGCCGCCCATAGGATAGTTACGAAGCACAAGCTGCTCAACTTGGCTCTTTAGTTGCAAATAGGTAAGTCCTGCGCAATTTATAACGCCTAAGTTTGCGATACGAATTTGATAAG
>Ga0256407_10006153_pt1 | contig 18712 bp, 2 predicted proteins | sample RumenRJG_04DNA_FD_193489 | JGI IMG/M metagenome (GOLD analysis project Ga0256407, IMG submission 193489) | Bovine rumen microbial communities from Lethbridge, Alberta, Canada - RJG_04 | ecosystem: Host-associated > Mammals > Digestive system > Stomach > Rumen | place: Canada: Alberta | collected...
CATTTTCAATTTCTATAAAATGTTTGAAAAGTAAATAATTACATAATGAATTATTTTTATCTTTATATTTTTCAAATAAAAATGTTGTAAATACATCAATAGGATTTATAATTATAGTTTCATTATTTTTTTGATAGCTATATTTTTTATAATTTTTATATAAGCATTGTCGAAAATTTTTTCTCTTTGAATTAATTTTTATATAATTATTATTTTCAGGATATTGTTTATAAAATTTAACTGATGTATTATTAAAATTAACAAATTCATTTTTTTTATATTGATTATTTAAATAGTTTTGTTGATTGATAATATAACTTAAATTTTTATTATTTAAATTATTAGTAACATTGTTTGAAAAAACTTCTAAAGATTCATTTAATATATTATTCATTTGATTTTTTGTTGAATTATGTCTTGATAATATTAAATTTGATTCATTATTTAATTTCTCATTATTATTATCATTTGCTAAATAATTTGGAATATTAATACCAATATATAATTTATCTATAACAAATTTTTTATTAAGAATTGAATTAAAATTTGTTTGTAAATAATCAATATTTGTAATTTCTTTTTTATTATATGTATAAAATGAAAAAGCAAGATTTGATTTTGAAAAAATAGGTGTAAAAAAATGATTTTTAAAATCAAAATTTAAACCTTTTTTCTTTGAAATATAAAATAAATTTTTATATTCTTCAATTCTATTTTGAATTGATTTAATTAAATTTTTAGTTTCAAAAGAAAATATAATTTCATTTGTTAATAGTTTTTTGTTATGAACAATTCCATTTAAATGACAAATAATGTCTTGATTGCTAAAGAAATTTTGATTGATTTCTTTAAAATATTTATTTTCTAAATTATTATTTAAATCTATTTCTAATAAAAAGGAAGATGTATTATTATTTCCATTATTTGATAAAAGAATAGTAGGATTTTCCCAAATAATAATTTTATTGTTTTTATTATTCGAATTTTCAATTGGGAAACTAATAGTTTTATTTAATAATTTATCTTCCTTTTCATTAAATTTATTTCCTGTGATAAATTGAATATTTTCTTTATTTAAATTTTGATTTAAATTTTCATTCTTTTTAATCAAATTTATTATTTGTTGTGCAGTTGAATTTTTGTAATAAAAAATATTATGATCTTTCTTAAAATAATAATTTATATTATTTTCATTATGCTTTATATTTACTCTAAGTAAAAATTGAGTACATTTAATTAAACAATTAATACAATTGTGATGTGAGATTATATTATTTTCTTCTAATGAATTATTTGATAAAGAAATTTTTGATATATTTTCATTTGGGAATCTTTTATCTTCATCTTCATTTCCCTTTTCACATTTTCTCATTTTTTTTTAATTAATTTTAAATAAAAATTAATTCCAAAAATATCTTTATTAAAATAATTCTTAATATAAAGTAAAATAAATATATATTTATAATTTATTGCATTAATAATTAATTAAAAAAATCATTGCTAATTTTTTCCAAGGAAATTCATATTTTAATGTGAATTATTGATATATAATTAATAATTTATATTTTTTAAGTTATTTTTAAATATTTAACAAAAATTATTATATTAAAAAAAGATATAATTTAAAATATGTATTCAATTAATAAATTTATTAATAATACTTAAATATTTATTATTTCTTTTATATAATCCCATAATTAATAATAAAGTATCAAAAATTAATTCATATAATTTTAATTTCTAATTTTTTGAATATATCCTATTAATAATAAATATTTTAATTAATTTTTTTTTATGCTATTTAAAATATAATTAATTTATTTTATTATTAAATTTAAAATAAATTTAAAAAATTATTAAAATGAAAGTTTTTGATTTTTCAAAAAGAGAATTAACAGAAATGCCTTTAATTTCAGAAAATTCAGCTTTTGAATATATTTTAGATAATAATTTAATATCTCAAATTGATACAATTCCAATAACATGTCAAAAATTATCAATATCAAATAATAAAATTTCAAATTTTAATTCAAAATTAGAAGGAGATTTTCAATTAAAATATTTTGATATTTCTTTTAATAGAATAATATCTTTAGTTGGATTTAATAAATTTTATTTATTATCTGAACTAAATTTATCAAATAATTATATTAGTGACGACCAATTACAATATTTAAAAAGTCTTTTATATCTAAAAACTTTAAATTTAAGTAATAATAATTTAAAAAGTGGTGAAATTAATAATTTAATAGGTAATTTAAAATCAATTGAAAAAGTTAATATTTCAAATAATAATATTGAAAATTTAGAATTTAAAAATAAAAGTGATACACTTCTTCAATTAGAAATTGATTCAAATAAATTAATAAATTTATCCTTTGAAAATAAATTCATTTTCCCTAATTTAATGTATTTATCTATTAATGGAAATAAATTAAATTGTTTCCCTACAATAAATAATTTAAGTAATTTAGAATATCTTTCAATTGCAGAAAATGAAATTAAAAATTTTGAAATATCAAAAATAAAAAATTTAAAATTTTTACAATTAAAAGGAAATTTATTAATATCAAATGAAATACATAATTGTTTAGAATATATTCAATTTTATGAATGTTCATATAATAATTTAAATAATTTTGTTATATCTGGAAGTCATAATCATATTAAAAATTTATTACTTGATAATAATAAATTAATGAATATTGAATTTGAAGATAAAAATGATATTTGTGATAATATAGAATTAATTGATTTATCTTATAACTTATTTGTAGAAATTAATTTTATTGAAAATTTTACAAATTTACAAAAATTAAATTTATCATTTAATCAATTAAGAAATTTAAACAATGTTGTTAAGGAATTAGATAAAATAAAAACTTTAAGAGAATTGAATTTAATTGAAAATGATTTTAATAGAAATTTTTATAATCTAGAAGTAGTACCTAATGAAATATTTAATAATTTAGTAGATTATTTTAATCATCCAAATGTAAAAAATTTAAATAAAAATCAAATAAAATCATATAGAAATTTTTTAATATTAGGTATTGAAAATTTAAATAATTTAGATATGATAGGAATATCAATTGAAGAAAAATCAGATGCAATTAAAAAAAATATTCCAAATAATAATTCTTTTCATTCCAAAAAAAATAATAATTTAATGAATTCAATAAGAAGTGATAATACTAATTATAATCAAAATTCATCAAGAAATAAATATAAAGAAAAGTATAATAATAATATAACAATATCAAATAATAATAAATTGACAAATTTATCAACAACAACAGGATATCAAAATATTATTACAAAAGAAAAATTTCCTACTATTAATAGTAAAAATTTATCTATAAATGAAAGTGAAAATAATTTAAATAATGAAATAGAAATTATAGATGAAAGTAAAAATACATATACAATTGTAAAACAAACATTTATAAATTTATGTGATTCAAATGGTTTTATTATATATAAAGATTATATTCAATTTGCAAATGAACTTGCTTCTATTTATAATATTGAAAATTATTTTAATGAAATAAATAAAGAAACAAAATTATTAGTTAAAAATTCATTATTACCAAATAAATTTCATATAAGAGATTTTGTAAAAATATTAAAAAATTCAAAATATGAAAAAATGTTTTTTATAATTGAAAAAAAATTAAAAGAAAATCCTAATATAATGAGTAAAAGTTTAAATTTTTCTTCTCAAAATTTTAGTAATATTAATAATAATAATGATAATAATGAAAATAGTAGAAATAAATTTAAAAAAAATTTTGTTCAAAATATTGAAATTGAAACAACTAATTTAAATTTTGATATATTAAATCAAAGAATATTAAAAACTCCTTTATTAAATAAAAAATATTTTCAAGAAAATAAATTTTCAAAAAATAATGAAAAAGAAAAAAAATCACCAAATTTAAATAATATAAGTCAAAGTAAAGTAAAATGTTTTAATTTTTTATATCAATCAAATAGTGAATTAAATAATTCACCCGATTTAAACAATAAAAATTTTTTACTGAATTTTTTATATTTTATAAATCATATTTCTTTCCCATTAAAATATTATGATATAAATCAAAGTTTTTTAATAAATATATCACAAGAAGAAAAAGAATATAAATTTATAAAAGCATTTATTAGTAATTTTAATATTACAAATTTTACATTAGAAAAATGGTATTGTCATGAATATTATCATCAAGTTTTTTCAAATTATTCATCAATTGAATTTTTATTTGAAAATAATTTACTTTTATTTTATTCTTATTATAATGAAATTATAGATAATTTTTTTAATGATATTTATCAAATTAAAGAATGTTTTTTAATGATTGAAGAAAATCCTAATAATTTAATTAATAAAAATTCAAATGAAAATAAAATAGTTATGTATGCTTTAGTACAAAAAAAAAATAATGAAAATACAGTTATTGATAATATTGTTTATAATCAAAATGATGATAAATTTTATTTTAAAAATCCGTTTGATTGGATAGGAAATTCAGATTCAATTGATATTTATCAAAATCAGAGTTTTATATTTGGGAAAAATAATAATTCAAATATTTTAGTTCCTATATATATTATAAATATTTTAAATTAATTTATTTAATTTTTTATAATATTTTTTTTAATATGAAAAAAAAGTAAATTATTATTTTTATGTATTTTTTTTATTATTTTTCATTATTTTAAAAGAATTATCTTTAAATTACAATATTTGATATATTCTTGAAAAATAATTATTTATATTATTTTATTATTTTATTTTTTTATTTTTTTCTTTTGAGTTTGAATACATTTTTTAATCTGAATGGTATTAATTTTAAAATTTAATTTCTTTTTAATTTTATTATTTTTTTCATTATAATCAGTTTTTAATATTAAATCATTAATAAAATCATTTTCATTTTTTCCTTTTAAAAAAGCACTAGATAAAATATTTAAATTTAAATTCCCTTTTGGAAAATTAAAACTATTTCTATTTACATTTCTTGATAAACTATTTTGAATAGTTTTTTTTTCTTTACTTTCACTTTTTTTAATACCTTTAACTAAATTTTTATTATTTCTTTCAGTAATACATCTTAAATTTTGTTTTTTATCAATTAAGTTTGCATAATTAATAGTATGATAATTAGTATTATTTAATTTTTTTTGATTTTGATTATTTTTTTCAATTCTATATGAATAAATTCCTAAATCAGTACATTGTGGATGACTAATTATTAAATTTCTAGAACGTTTTTTTTTATTTTTTGAAAAAGAAATTTTTGAATTTGAAAATTTTTTTTTTGAATTCCCTCTTTCAGAAAATACTTTTTCTTTAAATAAATTCAAATTTGTTCCTGTTTTAGTATGATTATGATTTGAAATTTTTTTCTTAAAATTTTGATTATAAATAAAAAATAAATTTTTTCCTAAACTATTATTTTTTAATGTTTTTTTATTCATACTATTACTATTATTTTTATTTTTTCTTATATTATCAGGACTTAAATTTTTAACAAAGAGTTTTGAAATATTTTTTTCTTGAATTATTTTTTTATCTTTATAAATTGGTAGATTTTTATTAATTTTAACTGGATTTTTTTTCAAAGTTAAATCATTTAATATTTTAATAACTGAATTTTCCATTGAAGAAATAGTAGTTTCATTATTTGTATTAATATTATTAATTGTTAAATTAGATAAAGAATTATTATTTGAGATTAATTTTCTTATTTTTGGAGTGAATAAAGTAAAATAATTTTTCTTTTCTTTTTTATCATTTGTAATATCATCTTTATAATTATCATTATAAAAAATTTGTGCTTTTTTTTCACTATAAGCTTGTAATAATTCATTTAAATTTAATTCACTGAAAATTGGTTTACAAAAAAAAACTAAATAATTTTTATAATAAACAACAAATTTTGGTATTCTTGAATTACTCTCAACAATATTATAAAATCTTCTTAAAAATTCTTCATTGTAATTAAATAATATTTTCTCTTTAAAAACTGCGAGATCATGACAATATTTTGATTGAACTACATTTTCTAAAAGAATCATATCATGATCTTTTGGTAAAGTATTATATTTTGAATATAAAATTTTGTTGATGAATTTTTTTGGAAAATTTTTTCCATATAAATTATCTGATTGTTTTATTATACTTGAATTTGTTCTATTTGTTTCTAATGAAGATTTATTTTGTTTTTGAGATGTGTCATTAGTTTTTTTATTCATAATTATAATATTATTTTCAGAAATTTTTTTCATATTTTTTTTTATATAAAAAACAACTAATTCCTTTTTTTATAATTAAAAATATTTTAAATTATAAAAAAAAAAAACATTTTAAAATTTTAAAAATTTTTTAAAAAAAACAAATAATAAAACAAAATGCAAGAAAATCAAAAAATTTTAGATAAACTATATTTAAACCCAATAATAGAAGGAAATTCACATAGAAAAATATTACATCCAATAAAACAAAAAGAATTATCAAAAAAAACATTAATTTCAAGTCGTTCAGTTGGAGATTTATTTTCTGGATTAAATGGAAATGTAATAATGCAAAATTGGAATACAAAAACAAATATTCCAAATGATATAGGAGAATATATTAATCTTCCTGTTATAATAGATAGAAAAAAATTAAAAAATTTAAATTCTTTTAATACAAATAGTTTAAAAAATCTTCTTCCTCAAAAAAAATATAATTTTGATGTTAAAAAAGTTAAATTAAAAAGTTTATTAGATTTAAAAAGTGAAAATATAAATTCTGCATCTAATAATTTAATCAATATTGATAAACAAATTATGAATTTATCAAATAGTAAATTTTCTTTTAGTAATTATTCAAAAGATTCTGAAAATCTTAATCAAAAAAATTATATGAAAAGAAGTGAAAGTCAAGGTTTAATTACAAAAAAAAATGAAAATATTAAAAATGATGAATTAGAAAATTATAATTCTGATAATGATAATGAAATTAATAAAATATCAAATGAAATTATTCAATCACCACCAAAATCAAATAAAATGTCTTTAAAAAAATTAAAAAAAATAACTCCAATTGATTTTTCTAATTTTAAACAACATTTATTTTTACAAGAAAATGACTTTTTATATGCAAAAAGAATAGGAGGACCAATTGATTTTTATTTATGTTCTTATCAAGATATAAATAAATTAAGTAATTTTCAATATGCTTCTAAAATAAAATCTTATTTAAAAAATAAAATTACACCTAATAAAAATTGTGAATATTTAACAATATCAAAAAATACTATTTTACATTATCAAAAAGGAATTCCTCATTTATATTCTGTTAATGAATGGATTAATAATTATATTAAATATAAAAAATTAATGGAAATTTCTTTATTTAAAAATTTTAAAACTGCAAAATTATTTGAATTATGGAGAAGATTTTATAAAAAAACAAAAAAAGCATATTATTCAGAAAAATTAAAAAAAAAATTCCATTTAATAGATATGGATTTATTAAGAGGAATATTAGAAATAAGAAAAATATTAAAAGATATGGTATATTATAATTTATTTAAACTTGATATTCCATCTCCAGTTTTTTTAAATAAATTTAGTCAAATTTATGTAGAAGGTTTACAAGAAAATAATAAAAAAATAGATGATTTCAGATTAAAAGTAAAAAGAGAATTAAGCGCAGCATGTAAATTATCATATTTAAATTTTAAAAAAATAAAAAATATAACATTAGATGACAATGCAACATCAGATGAATCAAATTACCAAAAATTAAATAATAAATATAACAACAATAATAAAAATAATGATAAATCAAATGATGAAAAAAAAACCCAAAATCAAAAAAATCAAGAAAATTCAAAAAAAAAAGAAGAAAATAACATACAATCATTTTTAAAAGACGCAATACCATACGCACAAGACGCAACAAGAAAAAGACATTATAAAAAATTATTACGTTACATTCGTTTAATAGATTTCTTATTTAATCAAGCAAAATTTGATTTAATAATATATTCATTACAAATGTTAAATAAAAGATTTGAAAGATTATATGAAGCATATTTAAATCAATGGTCAGATAGTCCAATAATAGTAACAGTAATATTAACATTAGGAAGTAAAATTTCATATAATCCTTCAATGGAATTAATTAAAACTGCAATTTTTGATCATTTTATTCATGAAAATATTTATACTACTATTTATAAAAAAAGTTTTATTGATCCTCAAGAATTTCCTCAATATATGATTTGTTTTGAAGAAGTTTTTGAAATTTCTGTTGATCAAAATTCAATTTTAAATGGTAGAGTTAAAGAAAGTGATGAATTTAATTTTTATTATAAAAGTATTAAAAAAAATTTTGATAATTGTTATAAAGCTTTAAATAAATGTGCTAATGACTTAACTCCTATTTTAACTACTTATGTTGCTAATTCTAAAATTAATTTTGTTCAATTAGAAAAAGATGCTACACATAATCAATTAAGAGATTTAATTGTTGAATTAAAAAATGAAGATGTTAAAGTAAGAAAATTAAAACAAAAAATGAATATTGGATTATTTGAATTTCAATTAGATTATTTATTAGATCAAGTTGTACTTGAACCAAGAAAATTATTAAAAAAAATTTTTTTACTTATTCCTAATATTTTGATAAGAAAAACTAAAAATTTAAATGAAAAAGTTGAAAATTATTATAAAAAAATAATTAATACTCCAAATGATGTTGAAAATTTTATTATTTTAAAAAAAGCTTGTGAAGAATGTACTTTAATAAGAAATAAAATTGATGAAGAAGAAGATGAAATAAATGAATTAATTAATATTACTCAAAATTATAAAGAAATTAAATTACAAGATTATGATAGAAAATTTATTTCTGAATTAAAACTTTTAAAAAATAAATTTGAAAGAAGATATGATTCAGTTGTTTATTTTATTGATAATAATATAAAACAATTTAGAATGGATTTAATGAAAAAAATAAAAGAATTTGATGAAAAAATTAAACATTTAATTAATGAATTAAATGATGAAATTATTAATAATTATCATGAAGATACAATTGGACCAATTTTATTTTTAGAAGATAAGTCATTACAAATTCAAAAAGCAGTTGAAAATAAAAAAATTTATCAACAACAAGAAATTGATATTGAAATGGATGAATCAAATAAAAGTAATTTTGAAAATTTAGATGAATTAACTTATCAATATGATTTAAAAATGAAAATTTGGAAAAATATTTCTGAATTTCAAGAATTAAAAAATAAATTTGATAATACACAAGTTTTAAATTTACAAGTTAAATCAAGTGAAATTTTAATTCAAAAATGGATTAAAATTTGTAAAGTTTCACTTATTGATTTAGATAATTCAAATGTACCAAAAGAATTTTTAGAAAGAGTTTTAGTATATGAAAAAATAATTGAAATTATTAAAATAATTCAAAATGAAAATATACAAAAAGTTGATGAATTAAGAGAAAGATTAAGAATGATTTTAGGAATTAATTTTGATTTTTCTGAAAATTTTTTTACAGTTGGTAGATTATTACAAATGGAAAATATATTTGATTTATTAGATGATTTAAGAAATTTAAATTTAAGAGCAAATGAAGAAAATAGAATTAAAACAATTTATAAAAATAAATTAGAAGAATTAAATACTCATCATATTCCTTTAAAATTAAAAGTTGATAGTGAAAAAGGAAGTCAAAAATATATTATGTTATATGAAGATTTTGATGATGAATATGAATTTATTGAAAAAAATTTATTGATATTAAATAAAGAATTATTAAATAAATATGTTTCTGTTATTGAAAAAGATTTAAGAAAGTTAATTAATAATTATAATAAATATGAAATTTTTTTAAATTCATTTTATGATTATCAAATGTATATGTTAAAATGTGAAAGTTTAATTTTTAATACAGAATTTCCAAAAGAAATGCCAGCTGAATATAAAAAATTATTAAGTGAATCATTAACAAAAAATTTAACAAAAACTTTAAAAGATTCAATAATATTAAATAAATTTATTGAAAATTCACATGAAAGAGTAATGAATTATTTATCAAATTTAATAAATAATTATGAATTAAATTATAAAGCAATATATATATTTTTAGAAAGAAAAAGAAAAGAATTTCAAGGATATTATTTAATATCAAAAGAAGATTTATTAAATATATTTCAATTTAAAGAAAATGTAGAAATAAGAGAAAAATTACTTTTAAAATTTTTCCCTTTTATAAAAGAAATTAAACCAGGAAATGAAAATGAAGAATTTTTAAAATTTAAAACTTATTTTTATAATGAAGAATTAAATATAAAATATACAAAAACAACAAGAACATTTAAAGATGATATAGAAACATTTGAACAAGGAATAACAAAAAGATTAAAAGAACAATTTAAATTATTTAGAAGAGAATTAGAAGCTTCACAAAAACCAAAAAGTAATAAAAAACCTTTTGATATTATAATTGATTTAATAAAAAATAAAGATAATATTGCACAAGGAATTTTTCATTGTGTTTATTATTCAATTTATGATTCTTTAGAAAAAAGTTTAATTAATGAAGAAGAAGCTTTTGATAAATTATTTGATTTATATCATGAAAATAAAAATGGAAAAAGAGAAGAATATATTAAATTATTAAAAAATAAATCTTCAAGTGATTTACAAAGAAAAATTTTAATTTGTTTAATTGCTTTAGAAGATTATTTTATTTCTGTTATTGAAAATTTAATTAGAGAAGATGTTGTTAATACTAATGATTATACTTTTCAAAGTATTATTTCTATTAAATTAGATAATGATCAAATTAATATTAAATTATTTAATAATACTTTTGAATATGGAAATGAATATGTTGGATTAGAAAATAATTTTTATTTTTTACCTCAAACTGAAAAAATTTTTATTTCTATTTTTAATGTTTTAACATTAAAAAAACCATTTTTAATTTTTAATAATCAAAATATTTTAAAACATGAAACATTATCAATAATAAGTAATATATTAGGAAAATATATAAATTATTTTCAATGTAATGAAAATTTTGATTTAAATGGAATAAATAATTTAATTTATGGATATATGAGAAATGGAAATTGGTTTTGTTTAGAAAATGTAAATGTAATTAAAAATGAATTTTTAAATATAATAAGTGATAGAATTATTGAAGTTTATAGAAATATTCAAAATTATGTTGAAGAAGGAATTTATATTGAAAATTCAAATGAAAGATATATTATTAATGAAAAATATTTTAATATTTTTATGAGTTATAATATTGATTATCTTGGAAGAAAAAATTATGATGATATTCCTATAAATATAAAAGAATATTTTAGAAATATTGGAATGAATAATATTAATATTGATATTTATTTAAGATTAATTTTAAAAAATTATGCAATTGAAAATTCTGAAGAAATTTCAACTAAAATTTTATTTATAATTAAAGATTTATGTAAAAGTAAATTATTCAATACAAAAGGATTAAGAGAAAAAATGGAATTAGCTTTTATTAAAAAAATAAAATATTATATTATGGATAATATAAATTTAATAAAAAGAAAAACAATAAATAAAATATTAAAAAAAGGTTTATTAGAAATATTTACTCCTTTCTTTAAATTCAACGAAAATGAAAAAAATGCAATTGAAAAAAGTATTAATATGATATTCTGTGAATTTGAAGAAGAAATAATAACAGAAAAAACAGATAAAAATATATTAAATAAAAAAGAAATTAATGAAAAAAAAGAATTTATCCCTGAACCATTAAAATTAAAATATTTTGATATAACATTACAAAAAGAATTAAATAAATTTCATTTTCAAAATGAAGAATATTCAACAAAGATAAAAGATTTATATTTCAATTTTAAAAATTTTAAATCATTTATATTAATTGGTCCAGTTTTAACAGGAAAAACAAATATATTAGTAACATTAAGAGATCTTTCTTTAAAATTAAATACTTATAATAATGAAAAATATCCAATTTTTGATTATTTAAAAATATTTCATAATTCAATGTCACCTGAAAAATTATTTTATGATAATAATATTAAAGTTTCTCATCAAATTTCAAATATTTATTTTAAAAATATTTTAGATTTATTAATTGATGGAAGTGATTATGATTTATATGAAATTGCCAATAATTATAAATCAATGAATTTAGCTCCTGGGGCAAAATTAATTTATGATTCAAATAAAATTAAAAATTTAAGAAAAAAATCAAAAATTGAAGATAAAACTTCATCTGAAAATGAAGAAGAAGAAAAAGAAAAAAAAAATGAAGATGAGAAAATTGAAAAAAAAAATGAAGAAGAAAATAATAAAAATAATTCTAATAATTCAAAAGATGAAAATATAGAAAAAAAAGAAAATGAAAATAATAAGATAAAAGAAGAAAAAAAAGAAGAAGAAGAATTATCAGAATCACAATTAAATTCAAATCATAATCCTAATGAAATAAATAATAATAATAATAATAATATAGAAGAATCAAAAAAAATAAAATCTTTAATTTTTGATGGTTCAATTTCTTTAAATTGGTATTCAATATTAACAAATATTTATGATAATTATTCTCAATTTACTTTTTCTGATTCTAGTAAATTAAAATTAACTGATATTAAATTTATTTATGAAACAAATTCACTTAATCAAGCATCACCTTCTTTTATTTCTCAACAATATATTTTTTCATTTAATTATACAAATTTTTCTTGGTTAAATATTGCTTATGCATTTGTTGAAACTAATGAAAAAATTAATTTAAATGATGAATTAAAAAATTATATTAAAGGATTATTTGAAAATTATATTATTCCAATTATAGATTTTATTGAAATTAATAAAATTAAATGTTTAAATTTTTGTATTAATGATAATTTTATTATTACTAATTTAATTAGAATTTTCAATTCTTTTCTTCCTGTTTTTGATTTTACTGATAATAAAATTGGGAGAAGAAATTATAATTATATACCAAAAATAGATATTATAAAAAAACAAACTTTAAATATTTTTATTTTTTCATGTGCTTGGACAATGAATTTCTTAACTAATTTTTTAATAAAAACAAAAATAGAAAAAGTAATAAGTGATTTATTTAAATCAGATGATTTAAAAGGACCAATTTTAGATTATTATATTAATGAAGAGAATTTTGAATTTGTTTTATGGAATAATATAATTCAAGAAGAAAAATATATTCCTCCAATTGTCCAAAAAAATTTTGTTTATAAATATAATATTAATTTTATTACTACAAATGATTTTTTACCTTATGAAATTTTAATTAAAAAATTTATTTTAAATCAAGTTCCTATTTTTCTTATTGGAAAACCTTGTTGTGGAAAAAGTTTTTTAGTAAAATATGTTATTGATGATTTAGATAAAGATAATTCTTATATTAAAAGTTTGAAATATAATATGACTTATTTAACTAAATCAAATGAAATTGAAAATTTCATTAATAATCATTTAGATATTATAAGAAGGAAATATTTAGGTGATAAATTTGGTAGAAGAAATATTATTTTTATTGATGATGTTCATATAAATAAAAATTCAAATCAAATTAATGAATATTTTAGAAAATTTCTTTCTGAAAAATGTTGTTATGATAATAAATTAAATTTAATGAAATATTATTCAGATGTTAATTTAATTAATATTGGTAATTATTATAATTATCCTTCTTATGAAAATAAATACTTTGATGATAATTCAAATAATAAACTTGATTTTATAAGATATATTAATAGATTTAATTTAATTACATTAAATATTAATTCAAATAATTTATCTCAAATTTATAAACCAACTTTTGAATATTTTTTAAGACATTATATACCAAATACTTCAAATATTACAGCAAATCAATATTTACAAGTTGAATTTTTATTAATTGAAAATTTACGAAAAAATATTATTCACTCATATAATAATTTACATTATACATTTAATTTAAGAGATATAACAAATGTAATACAAAGATTTCATATGTTTATTTTTAGAGGAACAAATGAATATCCTGAATATTTAAAGAAAATATTCTTTTATGAAAATTATTGTATTTATACTGATCAAATGATAAATAATAATGATATAGAAATTTTTAAAAAAAAAATTTGTGAAGTATATTCTTCTATTTTTAAACAAGATAAAACAGAAGAAACTATTTTTGAAGAAATTGATAATGATTCTAATTTTATTTTTGGAAAAAATTTTATTGATGTATATGAAGAAAATAAAGAAAATAATTATATTCCAGTTAAAGATTTAGAACATGTTTTCATTAATAAAAAAATTGATTTTAAAAATTTTGTCAAAAAGAAAATAGAAAAATTCTATATTGATTCATATTTAAATGGAGGAGGAAAAAATAGTGAACATAGAAATTTTGTTATTCATGATACAAATGATAAATTAATAAATTATATAATTAGAATATTAAGATTATTAGAAAGTGATTGTCATAATTTAATTTTAATAGGAAATAAAAATTCTGGAAAGGAAGTTTTATTAAAAATTTCATTATATATTTATCAAATTCCTTATATTGAAGTTGAAATTAGAGATTTAATTTTAAATGGTGTTAATTCTTTTATTAATAAAACAATTATAAAAGTTTTAACTGAATGTGTTTATAATAATAGAAAATTATATTTAATTTGTCAAAATGATATTTTTGAAAATTTAACTTATGAAAATCAAATAATAATTTTAGAATCTATTTCTAAATTATTAAATCCAGCAATGGCAATTGATTCATATAGTGATTTTATTGATGAAAAAAATTTTGGAAAAATTGAATTAAAAGAAATTGAAAAAAGAATTAAAAATAATTTAAATATTTATATTGGTATTTCACAAAAAACAAAAATTTATAGAATATTATTTACATATTATCCTTTTATTATTAATAATAGTAATATTTTATATATTGAAGATAATAAAAATGATTATATAGAAAGTATTTCTAATAATGTTTTTAATAAATTTGAAATTGATGAATCATTAACTCAAATTATGATTCAAATTCATGAAAAAGTAAAAGAATTATATGAGGAATATTCAAAAAGAATAAAAATAGATTTATATGTTAATGAAAAGAATTATATGTTTATGTGTGAATTTATATTGAAAAATTATAATAATTATAAAGATATTTTAATTCATAAACAAAAAAATTATGAATATTCACAAAATATTATTGAAAAGTGTAATGAAGTTATTAATGAATTAAATGATAATATTCAAAAAATTACACCAAAAAAAGAAGATTTTGAAAAATTAGAAGCTAATAAAAAAAAAATTAGTGAATTAAATCAAGAAAAAACAATATTAAAAGGTAAAAAAAATGATGAAGAAAAACCATTAAATATGACAATCCAAGAATTAAATAGTAAACAAAATGAAATAAATGATATATTACAACCATTTAAAGATTCAATTAAAAAACAATCTAATTTCTTATATAAATTAGCAGATAAAGATATTTTAGAAATTAAAAATACTTGGGAAAGTTTTGCTTTTGGAAAATATCTTTTATCTAAAGTTTATGAATGTTTAAAAGATACAAATGGAATTGATTATGATTATGTTAAAAAAACAATTGAAGTAAAAACATTTAGAGAATTAATTAAAATTAATTATTCAATTTCACCAGATTTTTTAGTTAAGATTACTAAAGAAATTGTAAATAATACTGAATTTAATGTTAATGAAAAATTTAATAAACCTTTTAAATTAGCTGGAACAATTTGTGATTATTTTATTTCATTAAATAAATATTTTGATATTTATTCTTCTCAAGTAGAAAATTTGAATATTATTTCTGAATTAAATGAAAAAATTAATAAACATAAAGAAATTATTGCAAATATAAATGAAAATAATAAAAAAATTGATATTCAAATATCAATAATTGAAAAAGAAATGGCAAATGATGAATTATTAAGAAATAATATTCAAAATCAAATTGATAAAATTCAAAGTGTTGAAAAAGAAATTAAAGATTTTTTAAATGAATCAATAAAAAATAATGAAATATGGAAAAATAATTTAAATAATATTACAAGTATAATAAATTACTTTGATTATTATATGATATATATTTCAGCATATATAACATATGCTCCTATTTTAAGTAAAAGTTATAGGAAAAAATTTCAAAATTTTATTTATGGTTTATTTCAAATGTCTTTAAAGGAAAAACAAATGGAAGAAACTATAATATATTTTGATTTTATTCCTTTAATTACTAATTTTTTAGATGAAACAAATAAAGATAAAGAATTATGTAATTCAATGAAAATATTTGAAGAATTTATACAAGAAAATTTTATTTTTATGAATATTTTAAAAGATAAAGAAGTATTTATAATTGATTATTATAATATTGCAAGAGAATTAATAAGTTCATATTTAGATTTTTCAAAAATGAATAGTTTTGTAAATATTCAATATAATAATTCAAATAATGAATTTAAAGAAAAATTTGAAAAAGCAATAAAAATAGGACAAATATTCTTTATTGAAAATGTATCTGAAATAAATGAAATTTATTATTACTTCTTTGATTATATTAATCATAGATTACTTGGTGATAAATATAAAAAATATTTAATGTTTGATAATAAAAAATTAGAAATAAATGAAGAATTTAAAATGTTTATTTTAAAGAATAATATAAATGAAAAAAAAATGAAAATTGATTCTGATATATTTTCTAATATGTTAATTATAAACTTTAATTTTAATAGAAATGAAATAAAATGGAATTTATTTGATAAAATTTCTAAATCAGATGAGGAAAAAATATTTGTATTTTATAAAAAACAAAAAAATGAATTAATAAAAGAAAATTCAAGAAAGAAAGAATTAGAATTAAAAATGATTGATTCAATAAATAAAATGGACTTAAGTGGTAATATAGAAAAAATTGAAAATATACAAAATATAAATGCTCAATATAAAAATGATTGTTATGCTTATGAAAATTCAAATGATAAAATTAAACAATTAGAAAAAGTAAATAATCAAAGAAAAATTAATTTAGCAAAAAAATTTAATATAATTACTTCAGACACTGCAATTATTTATAAATGGATAAGTAGATTTTTTATTTTAAATAATTTATATATAATAAAACTTGAAGATTTTGCTAAAATAATGATTGAATTTTATAATATAAAAAAAAAGAAAAAACAATTAGAAGTAAAAAAAATTGAAAAAAATAATGATTCAGAAGAAGAAGAAAATGAAGAAAATAAAAGTAATGAGGATAATATAAATGATAATAATGCAAATGACGAAAATGAAAATGAAGAATTAATTGTTAATTATGGAAATGAATATATTTATGATAAAGATGATTCAAAAGAATTAATTTTATTTTTTTATGATAAAATAAAAAGAATATATTTGAATAAAAAAGATAAAATTACTTTGAAAATTGTTTTTATAATTATTTACTTAAATATAAATAGGAAAATTGGAAGTGATTTTAAAAACTTTTTTTTTATAATTCAATATTTATTAAATAATAAAAAGGATATAGAAAATGAAAAATGTTTAATTGAATCTCCAATTTCAATATTTAATAATCAAGATTGGAATATTTTAAAAAAAATAAATGAATATTGTAATTCTATTTTTAATCCAATTATTAATAATATAGAACAAAATCCATCATTTTGGAATGAATATTTAAATGAAGATAATGAAATAATTAAAAAAAGTGAAAATCATTATTTAAAAAATTATTTTGATTTCCCTTCAAATATTGAAAGTTTAATTAATCCTTTGATTAAATTATTATTTTTCTATATTATAAAACCTTTTAGAAGTGCAATTTTTATTGAAAAAATATTAAATGAAACTTTATTTGAAGAAGAAAATAAAAATATAAATTATTCAATGGATTTAATAAAAGTATTTCATGAATTTAACATTAATAATTATTATGCAATATTATTAATTACACCAAAAAATAATTTAAATTATTATGATAAGTTATTACATTATTATTGTATTAATAAATTAATTTTAAAACCAAATACAAATCAAATTAATGTAAATAATAGTCAAACCCAAAATCCTCAAATTTCAAATGCAGAAATTAAATTTAAAGAAATAATATTAAATCATGCAAATGAAATTAATTCTCAAGATATGGAATTTATTCATTCATATATGAAATCTGGAGGTGTTATTATAATAAAAAATATTAATTTATCTAAAGTTTCTTTTTTAAATTTATTTGATAATATTTCTGTTATGAAAAAAGAAGAAATTTCTCCTTTATTTAGATTAATTTTAGTTGCATGTGATAATAAAATATTTTTAAGTAATAAAATTTATGATAAATGTCTTATTATTGATTATTTTAGTAATTTAAATGATAATTCAATTAAAACTCAAATAATGTATTATGTAGAAAAATTTCCTATTGAAATATTTGATAATTTAATAAATTCTCCTTTAATTTATTTGAGAAATTTATTAAGAAGATTTGTTTGTTATTATATTATATGTTTCGGTTTAATTAAAGTACATAAATTTAAAAATCCTTTTACATATGAATTAAAAGATTTAATAAATATTTGTAGATATATTGAAAAATTTATTGAGAATAATAATTTAACTGAAG
>Ga0256407_10006155_pt1 | contig 18710 bp, 13 predicted proteins | sample RumenRJG_04DNA_FD_193489 | JGI IMG/M metagenome (GOLD analysis project Ga0256407, IMG submission 193489) | Bovine rumen microbial communities from Lethbridge, Alberta, Canada - RJG_04 | ecosystem: Host-associated > Mammals > Digestive system > Stomach > Rumen | place: Canada: Alberta...
ATCGAATACAGGAATGGACAGCATGATGCTGACGAAACAATGACCGTACAGATAATTGGAGCCGTTGTGTCTGGCATGGTCAAAAAGCTTTTCACGATTTTCAAAATGTTCCCCGTACTTTTCCACCGTCGTATCGTCTATGGACAGGAGAATCAGCTGCGGCTGGAGGCTTTCTGGAATCAAGGACAAAGCTATTCTGACCATATTCCGGATCCATTCAGACAAATCTATTTTGCTTTCATTCAGCGTGAAATAATATGATTTTAGTTTGTTGTCCGATATATATTGGATGAAATGCTCAAAGTTGTAATTGACGCTGGAAAATCCATTCAGGCACAGGACAGATAACAGCAAATCAAACAAATGCTCCTTTGTGGGAGTGCTTTCAGCTGAAAATATTTCATAAAATGCTTTTTTCAGCTTGCTTATGATACTGGTTTGGGTGTATAATGCTTTCATGTGAATTACTCCCTTCTGGTTACAAACGGTTTGTTTGGTCACTTACCATTTTACACCTTTTGGAGAGTAATTCACTTTTTTTATTTCTCTAAAACTTGGAAACTGGTGTTAATATAATATTTTGCAATGAAAAAGTCAGCCTTGCGGCTGACGAGCAATTCATCCTCCGCCTTAGAGGCGGGGACTTCTTGCCCGTTTAGGTTAAAAATTTATTAGGCGATTGTAAAATGCAAAATTAAAAATCGGCTTGAATAGCGGCTTTTTAAGCAAAAACACCACTTTGTGTGTTTGAAAGTGGAGAAAAAGTTTCTTTTTGACATATAAAAAATCCAGTTATAATACGGATTTTTTATATTTTACAATCACCTAAAAAAATTTATACAAAGGAGTTTTTACAATGGCAAAATTAAAGGATATGCTCGGAGATCAGGCTCCGAAAATACAGGAAAGCAAAACGGCAGTAAGCAGCTTCAAAAGCAACCACGAAAAAAACAAGATGATATCCGCTTATGTGAATATCGACCGTTATGAAAAATTCAAAGCAATCAATAAACTCAGAGGCATCAGCAACAACAAGATACTCAATCTGCTCATAGCGGACTACGTGCTGGAGTATGAAAGACTGCTGAAAAAGTAATGCCAATAACCTGTTAAGGAGCAAAAAAAGAATGGTAATCAACAAAGTCAATATATACCTGACATCTGAGGAAATTGATAAAAGAAACAATCTGTACTATGATCTTTTTGAACAGATGAAACCGTTATATGAGGCTCGTGAAGTATACATGATCAGCAAGTATGTAAAGAAATGTATGCTTGATGTTCAGAAAATAGAAAACGAAGCAAAAAAACGGTATATTCTCGCTTTAAAAGGTGATAAGTCGACTATTATCAAGGATATAGCAGAAATACTGAAAGCTGTAACAAAGGAAGATTTCCAGAACGAAATTTTCAGCGAAGAACAGCTTTTTCCAAAACCCGAAGACTTTCTGAGTCTGAACAACATCAATAAAGAAAAGAAATACACGGAAGATTACAGAAACTTCTGCATCTACCTAACTCAGATCTTACAGGCACAGATAGAAGCATTCCAGTATTATGACTTTCCTTTGGAAGAAATTGAAAAGCTTATTGACGAGAAAGCTTGCAAATACTATAAAAGACCTGAAAGCGTCGATGCACTTCCGATTTTAAGAACAAAAACAGGAGCACTGCCTAAGGTTAATACAAGTAAATTAGATAGTATCTGTTTCCCGCTTGATAAGGTAAACTCTACACTTTGGTACGGATTCCCGGTAGGAGAAGTAAAAGACCTGAAAGCTGAAAGCGATAAGGACAGCAGAAAAGGAAACCAAGCAAATATTATCCTACTGCTCGACTTTGAAGCTTTAAACGGTGTTAATATAAGCAGAGAGCTGACAGTATATGACAAATGGGTATGGAATGCCTGTGCAAACCTGAAGGATCAAGGACACGATGTCCTCACAGCCGAACAGATATACAAGGCAATGGGCAACACTGGAAGACCAAACGCTAAAACAAAAGAAAAGATAATGGAAAGCGTTGAAACAATAAGCAGAGCAAGAGTAACAATCGACACCACCGAAGAACATGAGCTTTATCCCAAATATGAAAGAGTAAAAGCCACGTTTCCTCTATTAGCAACAGAAACATGCACAGCCTATGCACGAGGACAGGTAGTTGAGGGTGCAATAAGAATCATCGAAGCTCCAAAGCTCTTTGCCTTTGCCGAAAACAGACAGCAAGTAACAAGACTGCCCCTGAATGTTCTTGACAGTCCGATCAGCAAGACAGACGACAATCTTCTGCTTTCCGATTATCTTTTAATGCGAATATCAAAGATGAGGAACAGCAAATACATAACACGGACTATCCTGTTAGATACGATTTACCAGAGATGTTGCATTGAAACATACAAGCAGAAACAGCGACTTCCAGAAAAAATAGAAAGAATACTCAATCATTACAAGGAACTTGAATGGATAAAAGACTTCAAAATAACCGAAAGAGAGATAGAAATAACCACATTCTGAACAATTGGACAAAAAGTAGCAAGTCGTCCACTTGCGATTTTTTGTCCACTGACTTGCGATTTTTTGTCCGTTCACTTGCGATTTTTTGTCCACTGACTTGCGATTTTTTGTCCAAAGCCCTTTCCCGAAACCTGCATGAATACTGGTGTTTTGAAACATTAAAAAAAAGGTAAGTCTTGTAAGATATTATAAGACTTGTAACAACCACCAGCCCCCTCTTGACAAGGGGGGCTGGTTTGGGTTATCTTTTGGTAAAAAAATATTACTTCTTATGATTTTAATATTTTATGGTGGGGTAGATATACGAAAACAATAGTCTATTTCTTGCCGGTAGTTTATAAAACAAAAAGAAGAAAAAAGTTTATCCATCTCATGGAAGATATTCAGAAACCCAAATTTTTTTATCTTCCAGTACTTACAGAAAGGAATGTTCCGCCCGTGGATTTTCAGAACGCAGTTGAAACCATAAAACAATATCTGCCCGATTATGCAGAGGAACATTTGAAACGCTCCAAAGAAAAAAACAAGTTTGTTTGTATCTTTTGTGGTAGTGGTAATGGAGCAAATTCAACCGGAGCGTTTACTGTCTATAGGACAAACTATTACTGTTTTTCCTGTCATCAGTACGGAGATATTTTCAACCTTGCTGAGAAGGTGGAAAATATTTCTAAAAATTCGGTAGTTCAGTATCTTGCCGATAAATATCATGTGGGGTTAGATTTTTTAACAGAAAGAAGAAAAAACTTATTGTCAGACCAAAGTTTTTTTTCTCTTTCGGTAATTGGAAATGATAGGATAGATACAAAGGAATGTTCCGCCGCTTCTGATGTTGAAAACTTCGATGAAGAAAATTTTGTTTCTTTCTTTTTGGATGCAAATAAGCATTTATGCGAAACAAATTATCACCGGGGGATCTCCTTTGAAACACTGAATCATTTCAACATTGGTTTTGTACCTGAATGGAAGCATCCGAAAAATCCTCATTCTCCGGTTTCACCAAGACTTATTATTCCTACTTCTTCGGGTTCTTATCTTGCAAGAGATACCAGAAATGAGGATGAGATTCCGGAAAATCAGAAAGGCTATGTCAAATCAAAGGTCGGCAAGGTACATATCTTTAATGAGAAAGCTCTGGAAACGAGCGATATCGTGTATGTGGTTGAGGGTGAGCTTGATGCTTTGAGTATTATTGACATTGCCGGATATGACAGTGCTGTGGGGCTTGGAAGTGTCAGCAATGTGAGTTATCTTCTTTCTGTTCTTGATAAAACGGCACATAGGCCGAAGTTTATCATAGCTCTTGACAATGACAGCGCAGGGGAAAAGGCAAGAAAAGAGCTGATAGCAGGATTCGATGAGCGTGGTATTGAATATTGTGTCTATAATCCTTGTGGGAGCTTCAAAGACCCGAATGAAGCTTTGATGAATAGTCCTGAAACGTTCAGGTTGGCGGTAATATACGGAATAGAACATATTGATGATCTTATAGTCCAAAGGATAAATGATAACGAGGCAGCCAGAAAAACAGAATATGACGATCAGTTTTCGGCAAAGGTGTTTTTAAAGGACTTTGTTGACGGTATTTCGGAGAACGTTAATACGGAGGTTATTCCTACAGGCTTTGAAGCTCTTGACAATATGCTTGACGGCGGACTGTATGAGGGGCTTTACGGAATAGGTGCTATATCTTCTTTGGGTAAAACGACCTTTGCCTTGCAGATGTCGGATCAGATCGCAGCACAGGGGCATGAGGTTCTCGTTTTTTCCCTTGAGATGTCGAGGAATGAGCTGATAGCCAAAAGTATTAGTCGGAATACTTTGCGCCGTGTAATGCAGACAGACGGCAGCATACAGCACGCAAAGACCACAAGGGGCATTATGTCCTGTAAAAAATATAATTCTTACTGTCAAGCCGAAAGGGAGCTTATCAGAGTTTCAATAAACGACTATGAAAAAATTGCCGGTAATATCTTTATCAGAGAGGGGATAGGGGATGTTACTGCAGAGACTATTGCACAACAGGTCAGTGATCATATAGAGAGCGGACATAATCCGCCTGTTGTAATTGTTGACTATCTCCAGATACTTTCTCCGAAGAATGAGAAGTGGACAGATAAGCAGAATACGGACAATGCGATACTTACATTCAAGCGGCTATCGAGGGACTATAAAATTCCTGTTATTGTGATAAGTTCCTTTAACCGTGAAAATTACAGCGTAAAAGTTTCCATGCAGGCGTTCAAGGAAAGCGGCGCTATTGAATATTCAACGGATGTGCTGATAGGATTACAGCTCAAAGGCATAGGTAACAAGAATTTTGATATAGATCAGGCAAAAAGCAAAAATCCCCGTGAAGTGGAAGCCGTGATACTCAAGAACCGTAACGGCAGTACAGGCGGCAGGATAGGATTTGACTTTTATGCTATGTTCAATTACTTTGCCGAGTCAGATGCTGTTCCGGTACCGTCAGATAATGTGGCTTTGAGCAGTAAAAAAAGCAGGAGGCTTTGATAAAATAAGAGTAAAATATTGGACATAGCTCTAAAACGCATTCTACGCCCTTCTGAGGCGTTTTTAGTCCTTAGGTATGAAAGTATATTACTTTGCTAATAAAACGCATTATATGGCTATCTACGCTTGTTTCAGGGGCATTCTTGAATTTATGCAGATCAATTTTTGTTTTCATTCATTAGAGTCAAAAGGAGACAAATTGGTTCATTTAAAAAAAAATTTGTTGTACCGGAATTCTCGCAGGATATGCAATGTTTTTTACATAAAAATTGAATGTGAGTTTGACATGAAAGAAAAAACTCCGGTTCGCTGATAATTTGTCACAAATTGATTTGTTAACTTTTTTATTGAAACTTATGAACAAATTATGAATAAAAATGAACAAAAAAATTTTTGTAAAAAATCGTTTTTTATGTGAAAAATAGAACTTGTTCCATTTGCATTAAAATGCGTTGACAATACAATAATGTGTACTGTATAATCGTGACTGTCGAGAAGATCGTCAAAAATTTAAAACATAGGGAGATAAAATTATGGATAACAAGAGAATTTCAAAAGCTTTCATTGCTCTTTTAGTATCCGCAGTTGTAGTTGCATCAGGCGTTGCAGCACTTCCGGCAAATGCCGCTTCATCAAGTACTACAGCTTCATCTGTATCCGCAACAGTTGCAAGCAAGTTAAGTGCATCATTCTCCGCTCTTTCCCCCTACAAAATCAGCACTACTCAGAGTTTTGCTGTAGCAGCTTCAATAAATGAAGGCACAGCACCTTATACATACAAGTTCGGCTATATCAAGGACGGCAAAACAACATATGTAAAGACAGTAAAGACAAACGCTCCCTATTACAAATATGATTATAAATTCAAAATTGAAGGTTCTTATATCCCTGTTTTAGTAGTAACAGATTCCACAGGCAAAAAGGTTACATACAAGCTTAAAGCAGTAACAGTAAAAGATCTTAAGATCCTTTTCGGCAAGGCAGGCTCAAACATCATTGACAAGTCACAGGCTTTTCAGGCTACAACTTCCGTAGGCGGCGGCGATCCTGAATATACATACAAGTACGGCTATATCAAGGACGGCGTTACAAAGAATGTAAAGACTATCAAAACTTCTGCTCCCTACACCACATACACATACAAATTCACAGAGGCCGGCACATATACTCCCTTTGTTGAAGTCATAGATAAAGACGGCGCAAGAACAACAGTAAAGCAGGCTAATGTAACAGTAAAGGATCTCCAGATTTCTTTCGGCAAAGCAGGCTCAAACATCATTGACAAGTCACAGGCTTTTCAGGCTACAACATCTGTAATCGGCGGAAAGACTGACTATACATACAGATACGGCTACATCAAGGACGGCGTTACAAAGTTTGTAAAGACAATCAAGACTCCCGCTCCTTACACAACTTACACATACAAATTCACAGAGGCAGGCACATATACTCCTTTTGTTGAAATAGTAGATGCAGACGGCGCAAGAAGAACAGTAAAGCAGGCTAATGTAACAGTAAAGGATCTCCAGATTTCTTTCGGCAAAGCAGGCTCAAACATCATTGACAAGTCACAGGCTTTTCAGGCTACAACATCTGTAAGCGGCGGAAAGACTGACTATACATACAGATACGGCTACATCAAGGACGGCGTTACAAAGTTTGTAAAGACAATCAAGACTCCTGCTCCTTACACAACTTACACATACAAATTCACAGAGGCAGGCACATATACTCCTTTTGTTGAAATAGTAGATGCAGACGGTGCAAGAAGAACAGTAAAGCAGGCTAATGTAACAGTAAAGGATCTTCAGATCGCATTCGGCAAGGCAGGCTCAAACAAGATCAGCACTGAACAGGCTTTTCAGGCTACAACATCTGTAAGCGGCGGAAAGACTGACTACACATATAATTACGGTTACATAAAGAACGGCGTTTCAAAGTTTGTAAAAACTGTCAAGACTCCCGCTCCTTACACAACTTACACATACAAATTCACCGAGGCTGGTACATATACTCCCTTTGTTGAAGTTGTAGATGCAGACGGTGCAAGAAGAACAGTAAAGCAGGCTGATGTTACAGTAAAAGATTTCAAAGTAGATTTTGGTTCTGTTTCTTCATACAATATCAAAAAGACTCAGGCTTTCCAGACTACAGCTTCACTCAGCAACGGAAGCGGTACATATACATACAGATTCGGTTACATCCAGAACGGCAGCAAAACATATTTAGATTCACAGAGAACAGGTTCTCCCTATATGACTTATGTATATAAGTTCCCGGCTAAGGGTTCATACATTCCTTTCGTAGAGGTTATGGACGGCGAAAGCCTTTACGCTTCTGCTAAGCTTGCAGCAGTAACTGTTACAGACTGAATTTAATACAAAAAATGAACCTCTGATGCACAATAGTGTGTCAGAGGTTTTTTATGCTTCCGGCGGATATGTATATATAAAACAGTGTAATTTTACCTTCGAGCCGTCAAAAACGCCGCAGCGGAGCTTTAAAAGATTCCTCACTTCGTTCGGAATGACAAATCGGGGGTGTTTTGATGTGTAAAAACTTGGACATAGCTCTCAGACGCTCATAAATGCCCTGTATTGCATTTTATACCCTCAGAGGGTAATTTTACCTTTGAACCGTCAAAAATGCCGTAACGGGCAAATATGACGATTTTACGGCTATTCCTGAATGACACTTCAAATCCGGTATGAAATTTTGTCCCCCTGTCATCCTGAGCGCAGGCGAAAAGCGCTTTGATGTTGACGAGGCAAAGGCAAAAATTCTCCGTGAGATAGAAGCCTTTATTCTCAAAAACCGCAACGGCAGAACAGGAAACAAAATCGCCTACCGCTACTACACCATGTTCAATTATTTTTCGGAAGACGGAATTGTATGAATGTGGAAAGTGGAATTATTTGAATTGCCGGTTGTCCTTGAAACCGGCTGAATATGCAGGTTTCAATATGTGTATGCACATAACACATACACACAACATATACACATAAAACATATACATATCTTATACACATAATGCGGCAAAATAAAACATTAATCTGCATACAGAAATCGTTGATATATTTTGCCGCTTGTGGTATAATAATTTCCGGAGCTTTTTAAGCAGGGGGGGTATTATGAACTATATCAGCGCAGCTCAGGCGGCTGAAAAATGGGGCGTTTCCGAAAGAAGCGTAAGAAATTACTGTCAGCAGGGAAGAATAACCGGTTCGGTCAGAAATGAAAATTCATGGCTCATTCCCGAAAATGCCGAAAAGCCCGAACGCAAAAAAAGAAACGGCAAAATTCCGTCCGATCTTCTTTCACGGCTCAGACTTGAAAAGGATTCCGGTTTTAAAGGCGGTATCTACCACAAAATACAGATAGAACTGACATACAATTCAAATCATATCGAGGGAAGCCGTCTGACCAAAGACCAGACAAGATATATCTTTGAAACAAATACTATCGGTATTTCGGACGGTGCTGTAAATGTTGATGATGTTATCGAAACGGCTAACCATTTCCGATGTATCGATCTTGTGATAGATCAGGCTAAGTATGTGCTTACTGAAAGCTTTATAAAACAGCTCCATCTCATACTTAAAAACAGTACATCAGACAGCAGAAAAGCATGGTTTGCCATTGGAGATTACAAGCGTCTGGAAAACGAGGTCGGAGGCTTGCAGACTGTAAAGCCTGCCGATGTCCAAAAGAAAATGAAGGAGCTTTTGAAAGACTATAATCTGTCAAAGAAAAAAAGCTTTGACGAGCTTTTGCAGTTCCATTACGATTTTGAAAGAATACATCCTTTTCAGGACGGAAACGGCAGAGTCGGACGGCTTATTCTTTTCAAAGAGTGTCTGAGGAATGATATCACGCCTTTTATTATTGAGGATGATATAAAAATGTTCTATTACCGAGGGTTGCAGGAATGGAAAAACGAAAAAGGATATCTTCGGGATACCTGCCTGTCGGCTCAGGACAGATTCAGGAAATATATGGACTATTTCGGCATAAAATACAGTGATTAAGCCTGTTTCAATATGTGTATGCACACAACACATACACATAACATATACACATAAAACATACATATAATATATACATATAAAACATGTGTATATATTATGTGTATAAAAACAAGGGAGAAATCAGTATGAAAGTAATAGCGGTCAATAACCAGAAGGGCGGCACAGGCAAGACTACAACGGCGGCGGCCCTTAGTTTTGCGTTGTATCACAGAGGGTTTAAAGTTCTTCTTATCGACCTTGACGCACAGGGGAATTTGTCATATACGGTAAATGCCGAGGGCGGCAGTTATGGGATTTTCGGAGCTATGGAACGCCCCGAAACTACTCCGCAGGAAATACAGTCCGTATGTTCGGACAGCAACGGCGGAAGAATAGATATTATTCCGAGTACGGAACGCCTTGCAGTTGCGGAAAAGATATTCACCGAGATAGGAAAGGAATATAAACTCAAAGAGGCATTACAGAATATTGACAGTACTGTTTATGACTATGTTATCATTGACACGCCGCCGGCTCTTGGCATACTTTCAATAAATGCACTTGCGGCGGCTGATACCGTGCTGATACCTGCACAGGCAGATATATATTCCTTACAGGGTATCACACAGATAAGCAACACTATTTCAACAGTACGCAAATACTGCAACAGTAAATTAACCATTGACGGCATTGTACTTACACGCTATAACAGCCGTACAACGATAAGCAAGGACTTGGCGGCGGCTCTGACACAGACGGCTGAAAAGCTCAGCACAAAGGTATATGATACCCGTATCAGGGAATGTACAGCCATAAAAGAGGCTCAGGCACTGAGAAAGGATATATTTATCTATGCACCGAAAAGCAACGCCGCAGAGGATTACAACAGCCTTACAAATGAGATAACCGGAGGATAACGCAATATGAAAAAGAATTTCACCAATGCCGCAGAGGAACTTATAACGGGCATACCGTCGGGACTGAATGACAGTGAAGCTGTCACGGAAAAGGAAGAAACGGCTGTAAAGAAAGGCGGATATCTCCGTTATGTTGAGCCGAGAAGCGAAAGAATGAACCTGCTTCTATCAAAAAGCCTTGTAAAAAAGCTTGATGCGGAAGCAAAAAAACGCCGGCTTTCAAAGAACGGTCTTGTAAATGAAATACTTGAAAAATATTTCGGTGAAAAATGATAAAAACGGCTTGCAGAGCCTGTTTGAATATGTGTATACACACAACACATACACATAATATATACACATAAAACATACACATATCTTATACACACAATGTCATTCTGAGCGAAGCGAAGAATCTTTAAAGATTCCTCGCACTGCTCGGGATGACAGCAGTAAAACATACACATAAATTGCCGCCTGCGAAATATAAGTTTTCGCAGGCGGCAATTTGATTTCGGGAAAAACTCTTTCCACTAACCACTTTATTTTGTGACGATTAATTTCTCGGTGTTGCTGTCGAGGTCGGATAACAGTTTGATAATGAAGTCTTTGGAGTCGGAAAAATTACTGTCTACCCATTTGAAAATAACGGACATACAGCCGTGTGAACGGTAATAAGCCTGATAGTTCAAGGCACGATCACTTATATCTGAATCCTGTTTCTCAGCCTGAATTTTGAGGAACAGTCCCGAAAGAAGCTTGTCTATCTTGTTTCTTAACTGCCATGTCGCATTAGGACAGAATATCATTCTGAATATGGTACGGTTTTCATCAATGTAATTTATGAGATATGAAAAGAATTTTTCTGACGGAAGTTCTTCAAGTCTGAGGATAAGAAGTCCCATTTCCAGAAGTACATCTTTCTCTATATTGTCATACAGGTCATATACATCCATGTAGTGTTTGTAAAATGTCACACGGTTTACATCTGCCTTATCCGCTATTTCCTGTACTGTTACTTTGTGAAGTTCCTTTTCCATAAGAAGTTCCGAAAGAGCGTCACAAAGTGCCTTTCTTGTTTTTAGTGTACGGCGGTCTGTCTTTTTTTCGTTCATCACGGTCACCCCATTTTATTCCCATTTTATTAATACAGCTTAATTATATCATAATACGGAGTGATTTACAATTTTTAGGATGTATTTTTAACCGAAAATAAAAAAACTGTATTAGAATGCTCTCACCGCACATATATATAATTAATGTGGAACTAATACCTTTAATGTCATCCTGAGCGAAGTGAAGGATCTTTAAAGATTCCTCACTCTTAAAAGATTCCTCACTACGTTCGGAATGACATAGAACAATTTATTATGAGGATTTGCTATGAAAAGAAAATCTGTGTCGGAACGTATTTTCTCTTTTTTGTCGGCTTTTGCTCTCTTTGTTACAATCTATGTACTTATATTTCCGTATATGACTATTTACACACAAGCCGCATCATTTTACAAAGTACGTTTTCATTATGTTGACGGTGACGGAAACGATATAATCCAGCCTGTCGAACGTGTCATGCAGTACAGCAAAACCGCTGTCGATATGCATTCACAGGCTTATGCAAAGGATATTGAGGGATATAATTTTATGGCGTCATTATACGGCAGTGCAGAGGGTGACCGCTTCCAATATATCCAGAACCAGAAAAACTCCTCAGGCGGAATTATAATAAATCTCAAAACTGACAGAATGTATGCGGCTGACAGCAGTAATGTTCCTCTTACGTCCGACTATATGGGAATGAAATGTTTTTCAAACGTTACCGACAGTATCGACCTCACAAACAGGGCAAATTACATGATTGATATTTACATGGTCTATGCAAGTAAAGATAGAGCAGGTCCTAATGAGGCGATAGCACAGCATTCACAGCTTCCGCCGGATGAATTTCCTTTCGGTGCACCCGACCATAACAAGAGATTAGAGCCGAACTATACAAACGGTTCATGGGACGGAACATATACTCTTTATCTTGATGTCACGGGAAAGGCGGCTTCTGTCAGCAATTCCACAAAGGCAGACATAATATTTATTTACGATACATCAAACAGCATGGACACACCCGAAAATCCCGATGATTCCAATTCAAAGCGGCGTTATCAGGCGGCTTATGATGCGGTTTCGGACGTTGCGGACGAGCTTTTTTCTTTTAACAAGTCCGGAGAAACTTCTCCCCGTGTAAGAATAGGTATGGTTTCATATGCAAGCACAGCTAAGCTTGAATTTGACTATGTGGACAACATAAACGACTTTAAAAGCGGTTTCGCCTTTGCCGCAAAACAAAAGACCTATCAGAAAGGCACTTTCGGCGGTACAAACTGGGAGGACGGTATTCAGACGGCACGAAAGCTGTATGATTCTTCACACCGTGAGGATGCGGAGCAGTATATTATCTTTGTTTCGGACGGCGAGCCTACAAGCCGTATAACAAAAGGCAGTTGGTACGAGCATTTTGACGCATACGAATATAAAATGTCGAACAACAATACACAGCCCAATGTCCTGACGGACACGACAACAAACAAACAGTACTATGCATACGGATATGCAAACCTCAGCAACGGACAGTATTACTATACGGGTGTTGAACACGCCTATACACACTCAAAAGATGATGCAAGGGCGTTTGTAAATGCCGGTGTGAATCTGTACTCAATAGGCATATTCAACGAGGAGTCAACGCTCTGGCAGATGAACACACTTGTAAACTATGCATATACAGGCTTTGATTATCCCGATGTTCAGAACAATAACTATAAATACGCCGGAAATTCTCAGGCACTCCATGAAACATTCTCGAACCTCGTTCACGATATAACGAAAAATTTCGGATATGGGAATGTTGATATCCGTGACGTTATGACATCAACGACACTCACCGCAGGAGAGCTTGCCGGACATGCGGCAGATTTCAAATATTACAGGAATACCGCCGGCGGTATTCTTACGGAATGGACTGACGCACCGAAAGCAACATACAACCCCACAAACAAAACTGTTGAATGGGATATTTCAAAAGCCGGTATGCTTGAACAGAATGTCACTTATACTATCGGCTTTACGGTATGGCCCGATCAGGCTTCATATGATGCAATAATGAAACTCAATGCCATGATTGATTCGGGAGTATCACAGTCAGATGCTGACGAATATGCCGCAGAACATTATCCCGATGTTTCGCCGTTCCTCAGAAAAGACAAATCCGGACGTTACATCATACAGTCAAACGCTGATGCGGAATTGAAGTATGAGAGATTCATAATTGAAAATGACGGTAAGCCGCAGTCTTTGGGAAAAGAAACAGCCGGATATTCATTTCCCGATATGGAAACTACAAAGTATTATATGACTGTTTCAAAGTGCTGGAATGATCATTTACAGGATACAAACAGATTCAAGGCGGTTTATTTTGAGATATTCGAGGATTATGACGAAACCGCCGGTGCAGTAAATACACCCTACGCGGAAATCATGCTTGATGAATCAGACGCAGATCCGCACAATCCTTACAGATGGACAAAGCGGATAGAAATATCCCCGGGAATAATAAAAACGGCTCTCAACGGCACAACACCCATTAATGCCGGACATTCCTACCGTGTATATGAAACAGGCTACACGGACAAAAACAATGTTTTCCATGATATACACAATCCAGATAACTACACGGATTACCGCTACGAGTTCACCAATGAAACGGTTGTTCCGATGCTTTATGACGGTGAGATGAAATATCTGGGCGATACAGACGGTGACGGACAGTTAACGGGTACAAATAATCTTCGTGGCGGTATCAACCTTTACAAAACAGTTTCCGGACCTGACGGAAACATTATACACACCGATAACGAATATGAATTTATCATTCATCTGACGATACCCGAAAGATTTATTACAGGATATGAAAACGGTAAACCTGTATATGATGAAAATGCCTATCCCCTGTGGTACACAGTCTATACAGATACAGACCTTGACGGGAACTTTTTCGGTGAAACCGATACTGAAAAAGAATGGGGAACGCTTGCAGACGGTGAGCATTTAAAAATCAGGTCAGATCAGATGTTAAGGATAATAAATGTCCCTATCGGTACAGTGTATTCATTTGAAGAGGTTAACATTCCGAACGGCTGTACATTTGACCACGGCGAAATAAAAGTAAACGGTCAGACAGTGGCAGATTCACAGGAGAATAACATTCTGACATATACCACACAGCCCGACACGGCATACGACAACACATTCTATAACCGTGTAAATTATGTCGGCGTAACGCTTCCGCATACCGGCGGAGCAGGAACAAAATTATATACTTCAGGCGGAAAAACGCTTGTTTGTATAGCAGTCCTGATGCTTTTAATAAATCTCAGACGGAGAAAAACAGGCATCGGAACAAATATTTATCCGACAAAGAAAGGAAAGACACAATGAAAAAAATTTTTGCAGTTATGGTCACTGTGTTCCTTGCAGTTGTATTCACCGTTCCCGCATACGCAGTCCCCGAAAGTCCGCCCCATGTTATCACGATAACCAATACGGATTCTTCCGTTATGCATACCTATGAGGCGTACCGCATATTTGAAGGAAATCTTGACACTACTGATAACATTCTTTCAAATATCAAATGGAGTGACGGCATTGTTTCAGGTGATTTCCTTGCAGAGCTGAAAGGCATGAGCGAGTTTTCTTCATGCAATAGTGCAAGGGACGTTGCGAAAGTTTTAGCTTCCTTTGAGAATGATTCTTCGGTGCTTGACGCATTCGCAACCATTACGGGAAAACATCTTGATACAGTTGCAGGTACTTCAACGGAAAGTTCCTCTCCCTACAAAATCAATGTGACAGGTGACGGATATTATTTCATCAAGGATAAAAACGACACTGTGACCGCTCAGGGCGAAACTTATTCCAAGTATATTCTGAATGTTGTACATGATGTTACCATAGAGGCAAAGGATGACCACCTTGTACCCGAAAAAAACATTATTGAAAATGATATTCCAGTTTCGACAAATGCCGTATCTGTCGGCGATGAGATAACATTCAGCGTAAAGATAGACATTCCGAAAATGAACGGCTACAAGGCATATACATTCATTATGAATGATACACTTTCAAAAGGTCTTGAATATAAAGCCGTTAAGAGTGTCAGCGTAGGCGGAAAAACACTTGCGGAAAACACTGACTATACACTTTCTTCTGTAAAGAATGCTGACGGTACTACATCACTTACAATCACGTTTATTAACTTCATTCAGTACAAGACAATAAGCGGTAAGGTAGAAGTAAAATATACCGCCGTACTTGACACGGATGCTGTTATCGGCGGAAACGGCAACCCTAATACAGTCAATTTCACCTACTCCAATAATCCGTCTTCAACAGCCACAGGCAACGGCGGCGATACAGGCATTACACCCGATTCCGAAACGGTTACTTATACCACATCAATAAACATTCTTAAAGTTGACGGTCAGGATAATACAAAACTGCTCAGAGGTGCGAAATTCAGGATCGAGGGCGAAAAACTCAATACTGTCATAACAACGGGTACAAAATTTGAAAAAGCACCCTATACCGCAAAGGATAACGAAACAGCCGATGAAGATATATATTATCTTCTTGATGACGGCACTTATACAACAAATGCACCCGAACCCGTACCGGCTGAAAGTTATGTGCTTGTTCACTTCACCACGATAACGCCCACCGGCGAAAATGTAGATTTCACAGGCACTACCGACAATTCAGGCAAAACAAACTTTCAGGGGCTGAACTCCGGCACATATACCATAACGGAAATTGAAGCTCCGGACGGTTATAACCTGCTTGACAATCCGATAAGCTTTGGTATTAAATGGGATTACGAAAAGGGCTTTTCTGTCGCTGACAGCGAGCAAAGCGGTGTGACCTATAACGAGGCGGAAAAAACATTCAGTATCACTATTGAAAATAACTCCGGTTCTGTTCTTCCATATACCGGCGGTATCGGTACAGTGATCTTTAAAGTTATCGGCGGTATTTTCATAGCCGGTGCGGCTGTCGTTCTGGTTTCTGTCGTGGTATCGGGCAGAAAGAAAAACACCTGATAAGTAAATGAAAATCAGACTTTCAGTCATTATTTCAATCGTCATACTGCTTTCGGGACTTGCAATATACTTTTATCCCACTGTTGCGGATTACTGGAACACCTTCACACAAACCAAAGCTATACAGAGTTATTCAGAAAATGTGGATAATCTGAACCGTGAGGAATATTCAAAGATACTTGATGAAGCAAGGGCGTACAATGAGGAGATTGCAAAAAAAGGCATTTGCCGGCATATTTCCGACGAAGAAAAAGCAAAATATAATGCTGTTCTGAATCCCGATGGAAAGGGCATGATGGCTTATATAGAGATACCGAAAATAAATGTTGTTCTCGGCATTTATCACGGAGCTGATGAAAAAGTGCTGCTGCGCTCGGCAGGTCATATTGAGGGTTCTTCACTGCCTGTTGACAGTGAAAGCGCACACTGTATTATATCCGGACACAGAGGACTTCCGAGTGCATCGCTTTTTTCTGAGCTTGACAAGCTTGCAACAGGTGACAAATTTATGATAAGAACGCTTAACGAGGTGTACACATACGAGGTTGACAGTATAAATATTGTCGAGCCTGATGATATATCATTGCTGAAAATGGAAAAGGGAAAGAATTATTGTACACTCGTCACCTGTACGCCCTACGGCTCAAACACTCACAGACTGCTTGTCAGAGGACAGATGACAGATACAAAGAATCCGCCGGAAATTATGATACCTGCGGAAGCCATGCAGATAAAGCCGGTATATATTGCGGCATTTATAGCCGTCCCGATACTTGTTCTTATTGTCCCTGCAGTAATGATTTTCAATAAAAAGCCGCATAAACCCGATACCGAAAGGCTGAAAGGAAGCAACAGGACATGAAAAAAGCTTTGTTTTATACGGCAGTATGTGCCGTTCTGGTGATGGTCTGTGTATTTCCCGTATTTGCGGAAACCAATACATCACCCACCGGAAATATAACATTTACAATAACCTCATGCGAAACGGGGAAAAATATCGGCGGCGGAAGTATAGCCGTATATCGTGTTGCATCCCTTGACGGCAACGGAAATTATATTCCCGAAAATGATTTTTCATCACTGGATATAAATATTAATTCGCTTGTTTATTCCGATTCGGACTGGTCGGAAACAGCCGAGAATATTTCACTCTATATCAGAAATCATGCACTTACTGATAGGGCGGTTATTGTGAATATTGATGAAAACGGCTGTGCTGTGCTTTCGGGTGTAAAAACAGGACTGTATGCCGCCATTCAGAACGAAGCCCCCGACGGTTACGGCTCATTCAGACCTTTTATAATTCCCGTTCCGTACAATGACGGCTCGGAGATGAAATACAATTTTGATGCAAAGCCGAAAGGTACTGTAAAACTCCCCGACGGAATATGCACCGTAACATTTCCGTTTATCAGAAAGACTGTTAAAGGCACCGACAAAACAGTAAATACAGAGTTCCGGTTCAGAGTAAGACCGCTTGAAAAAAACTATCCGCAGATAGTCAATATATCGGGTATGACAGAAAACGGCGGCGATATTGTTTCGCAGAGTGCCGATGAGCTCATTGTACGCACGACAGGCGGGGGAATAGCAGAGATCGGAAGTATAACTTTCGATACCGCAGGGATTTATTATTTTGAAGTGTCCGAGACAGACACGCATGAAAAGGGCTTTCGGTATGATAAGACCGTGTATTTCTGCAAATATTCGGTTGTGCATGACAATGAACACAATACACTCACCATTTCGGATATGACAGTCAGATATGACAACGCAAACGGAAAAATTCTGTACAGTGGAAAAGATACATCTGCATTTACCTTTGACTTTGTAAATTATCTTGATTCCTCCCCCGAAAGATACACTTTACCCCAGACAGGACAAGTCTGGTTTCCTGTGATATTAATTTCGGTGACCGGTACGGTATCGGTTATCATGGGTGCTGTACTGTTCAGACGGAAAAAGTATGAAATACGTTAGAATAAAAACAGTGCTGACGCAGTTTTAATGCGTCAGCACCTTATTTTTTTATTGAACTGTTACGGTGAACGCTTTCTTGACGATAGTGCCGTCAGCGTCCTTTACTTTTATGCTTACATCATAAGCACCTGTATTCTTTGGTGTGAACTTGACAATAGTATTTTCCTTGTAGGACTGTGCTGTTGTCCAGCTTGATGAAGTTGAGCGTTTGTAATATACGGCGTATGTATATGGAGCTTTGCCGCCGCTCGCCGCACATGTTACCGTTACGGAATCGCCCTTGTTTATCTTCTCTGCCGAGATTGAAGTATTGTTTTTAAGAACGTCCGTTACAGTGACGGTGAATGCTTTCTTTACGATAGTACCGTCAGCGTCCTTTACTTTTACGCTTACATCATAAGCACCTGCATTCTTTGGTGTGAACTTGACAACCTTGTTGTCCTTGTAGGACTGTGCGGTTGTCCAGCCTGATGAAGTTGAAAGCTTATAGTAAACGGCGTATGTATATGGAGCTTTGCCGCCGCTTGCCGCACATGTCACGGTTACAGAATCGCCCTTGTTTATCTTCTCTGCTGAGATTGCAGTATTGTTTTTAAGAGCATCTGTTACAGTGACAGTGAACGCTTTCTTGACGATAGTGGCGTCAACGTCCTTTACCTT
>Ga0256407_10006157_pt1 | contig 18708 bp, 16 predicted proteins | sample RumenRJG_04DNA_FD_193489 | JGI IMG/M metagenome (GOLD analysis project Ga0256407, IMG submission 193489) | Bovine rumen microbial communities from Lethbridge, Alberta, Canada - RJG_04 | ecosystem: Host-associated > Mammals > Digestive system > Stomach > Rumen | place: Canada: Alberta...
GGAAGCGGACACAACGGCTTTTGCATCTACTTTGGTGCAAAAGTATGAAATCTTTTTGAAAAATGCTACTTTTCGCTAAAAACTTTTGGCTGAAAATGAGTGAAATGAGTAAATGTGACGGAATTTTAACGTTTTTTAACTACACAACAATCTTATTCCGCCTAAAAACACAAGTAAAAAATCAAAGCAAGTGTTGTCAGGTTTGCTCCTCGAACGGAAAGAGTCCGTAGAGTTGTGCGTCGATATTGTCGGTGATTTTCTTGAAGTCGGCGGGATTGCTCTCAAACTTGCAGGTGTCGCCATCGACGATGATGAGATGTCCGGTGTAGTTGGCAATCCAGGCCTCGTAGCGGTCGTTGAGCCCTTGCAGGTAGTCGATGCGGATCGACTTCTCGAACTCCCTGCCACGTTTGGAGATCTGGGCCACCAGGTTGGGGATGGTGGAGCGGATGTAGATCATGAGGTCGGGCAGCCCTACGAGCGAGATCATCAGGTCGAAAAGGTCGCTGTAGTTGGCGAAGTCGCGGTCGCTCATCATGCCCATATCATGCAGGTTGGGTGCGAAGATGCGGGCATCCTCAAAGATAGTGCGGTCTTGAATGATATACCCTTTGTTCTTAGATATTTCCACCACCTCCTTAAAGCGTTTGTTGAGGAAATAAATCTGCAGATTGAACGACCACCTCTCCATGTCGGCATAGAAGTCGTCGAGGTAGGGGTTGTTGTCTACGGGTTCGAAACGGGGTTCCCAGCCATAGCGTTTGGCGAGCATTCTGGTGAGCGTGGTTTTTCCACTTCCGATATTTCCGGCTACTGCGATATGCATGTTGAAAGTATGTTTAGGTTTCGGGGAATAGTCCGAAGAGATTGGCGTCGATACGCTCCACGATGCGCGCGAAATCGGCCTTCCGGTTGAGGAAGTCGATCTCGTCGACATTCACGGTGAGCACCTTTCCCTTGTATTGGTGGTAGATGAAGTCCTCGTAGAGCATATTGAGGTTCTTCAGGTAGTCGAGCTGCATCTGCTGCTCATAGTCCCTACCCCGGTGCTGGATGTTCTGCACGAGATGAGGGATGGAGGCACGCAGGTAGATCATGAGGTCGGGCACACGAACGACAGCCATCATCGACTCGAAGAGCTGCATGTAGCACTCGAAGTCGCGGTCGTCGAGCGTCCCCATGGCATGGTTGTTGGCGGCAAACACATATACCCCCTCGAAGATGCTCCGGTCCTGGATGACCGTCTGCTCGGAACGTGCGATATCGAGCAGGTCGCGGAAGCGCTGCTTGAGGAAATATACCTCGAGCGCGAACGACCACCTGGGGATATCCTTGTAATAGTCGTCGAGGTAGGGGTTATGGTCTACTGCCTCAAACTTGGGTATCCATCCATAGTGGCGTGCGAGCAAGTTGGTGAGTGTGGTCTTGCCGCTGCCGATGTTTCCAGCAATAACGATATGCACGGTGTAGGGTTGTGTTCTTAGAATTGTGGAGTGTTAGTTGCGCAAAGATAGCAATTATTCCGCAAACGGGAAAGCATTGCAGGAAGTTTTTCACCATGGAGCGTTGATTTTTTCTTTTTCCGAAAAACCCATGGCTTTGTTTTGCCGTTTGGCTGAAAAATAGTAATTTCGTGCCCACAACTCAAGACAGACATGACTCAGAAGAAGACAATACCCGTGATAGGAATGGCCTGCTCTGCCTGCTCGGCCAATGTGGAGCAACGGCTACGGTCGCTGGATGGCATCATCTCGGCGGCGGTGTCGCTGCCCTCGCGCACCGCCCTGGTGGAATGGGACGACAGCCTCATCACACTCGACGATATGAAGCGCGAGATTAGTGCCATCGGCTACGACCTGGTGATAGAGGCCGACCGCAGCGTGGCCGAGATGGAGCGCCGCGACTACACGATGTTGCGCCGGAAGGTGGTGGTGTCGTGGGTGGTGGCCCTGTTGGTGATGGCCATCTCGATGGGATGGCTGAAAATCGGCTCGCGCGATGTGGCCAACCAGACCAGCATGCTGCTGGCCCTGCTCAACCTGGCCTATTGCGGCCGCGAGTTCTATGTCCGCGCCTGGCGACAACTGTGCCACCGCACGGCCAGCATGGACACCCTGGTGGCATTGAGCACCGGCATCGCCTTCATCTTCAGCGTGGTGAACACCTTTGCCGGCGACCGGCTCTGGGGCAGCCGCGGATTGACTTGGCACACCTATTTCGACTCGTCGGTGATGATCATCACCTTCGTGCTCACGGGCCGTCTGCTCGAGGAGCACAGCCGGAAGGCCACCGCCGCAGCCATCGGCCGACTGATGGGAATGAGGCCCAAGACTGCCCGCCTCTACCAAGGCGAGGAGACGGCAGCCGATGGCAGCCGACGACCGGTGACCGAGGAGGTGCCCATCACGACCATCAGCCGTGGCGACGTGGTGGAGGTGCATGCCGGCGAGAAGATTCCCGTCGACGGCATGGTGACCTGGGCCAGCAGTTTCATGCTCGACACCGCCGCCTGGGTTGACGAGGCGATGATCACGGGCGAGCCCTCGCCCGCCCAGAAAGAGAAAGGCTCGATGGTACTTGCAGGTACGGTGGTGAGCCAAGGGCACCTGCGCCTGAGGGCCAAGAAAACGGGCGACGACACCGCCCTGGCCCAGATCATACGCATGGTAGAAGAGGCGCAAGGCAGCAAGGCTCCCGTTCAGCGCACCGTAGACCGCATCGCCATGGTCTTCGTACCCGTCGTGACGCTCATCGCCCTGCTCACCTTCCTCATCTGGTGGGCTGTGGGAGGCAACACCGGTCTGCCCCATGCCATCATGTCGGCTGTCTCGGTACTCGTCATCGCCTGCCCCTGTGCTCTCGGTCTGGCTACCCCCACCGCCCTGATGGTGGGCATCGGCCAGGCCGCCAACCACAATATCCTCATCAAGGACGCCACCGCCCTGGAACGCATACGCCGCGTCGACGCCATGGTCATCGACAAGACCGGCACCCTGACGAAAGCCAACCCGGCCATCGACTTCACCAAGGCCGACGACCTGCCGCTCGAAGAGCGCGAGACGCTGAAACCCCATGCCCAGGAAGCGATGGAACGTCTGGCTCATATGGGGGTGGAGGTGCACATGATGAGTGGCGACAAGGAGGAAGCGGCCGCCTACTGGGCTGGGAAGGCCGGCATCGCACACTACCAAAGCAAGGTGCAGCCCCAGGACAAGGAAAACCTGGTGAGGCAGCTGCAAGACGAAGGGAAGGTGGTGGCCATGGTGGGCGACGGCATCAACGACTCGCAGGCACTGGCCCAGGCCGACGTGAGCATCGCCATGGGAGGTGGAACCGACGTGGCCATCGACGTGGCACAGATGACACTCATGGGCGATGACCTGCGCCGCATACCCGAGGCCCTCGTACTGAGCCAGAAGACCGTGAGACTCATCCGCCAGAACCTGTTCTGGGCATTTTTATATAATGTGGTGTGCATACCATTGGCTGCCGGCGCCGCACACCTCCTTGGCTATGACTTCCAGATCACCCCGATGTGGGCGAGCGCGCTGATGGCCTTCTCGAGCCTGAGCGTGGTGCTCAACAGCCTGAGGGGCATGGCCTTCGGCAGCAAGTGAGCACTCCCGCCTTAAAAAAAACCGGCAGATTGAAAAGAGATTTCGATATTTTTGTTTAATTTTGTGCAAAAATCGCATGACAACACCCATCAGCAACAAAGAAGAGCAGATTCTGGTGAGCATCACCGGACAAGACCGGCCAGGCCTCACCGCCTCGGTCATGGGCATCCTGGCCCGCTATGAAGCCCAGATTCTCGACATCGGCCAGGCCGACATCCACAGCACCCTCTCGCTGGGCATCCTCATCCGCATCGACGAGATGCACTCCGGGCAGGTGATGAAGGAATTGCTCTTCAAGGCCACCGAACTGGGCGTGAACATCGGTTTCTCGCCCATCAGCGACGACGAATACGAGGCATGGGTGGGCCGGCAAGGCAAAAACCGCTATATCCTCACGCTGATAGGGCGCACCCTCTCGGCTGCACAGATCGAGGCTGCCACGAAGGTGATCGCCAACCAGGGCGTGAACATCGACTCCATCCTACGCCTCACCGGCAGGAGGAGCATACGCCAGCCACAGCAGAACAGCCGGGCGTGCATACAATTCTCACTCCGTGGGTCGATAGACCGCCGCGAGATGCAAGAGCAACTGATGCGCCTCTCATCCGACATGGACGTGGACTTCTCGCTCCAGCGCGACGACATGTACCGGCGCATGCGCCGACTCATCTGCTTCGATATGGACTCCACGCTCATCCAGACCGAGTGTATCGACGAACTCGCCATGCGAGCCGGCGTGGGCGACCAGGTGAAGGCCATCACCGAGAGTGCCATGCGGGGCGAGATCGACTTCAAGGAAAGCTTCACCAAACGGGTGGCGCTGCTCAAAGGACTCGACGTGAGCGTGATGCGCGACATCGCCGAGAACCTGCCCATCACCGAGGGTGTGGACCGCCTGATGGCCGTGCTGAAACGCTGTGGCTACAAGATAGCTATCCTGAGCGGAGGATTCACCTACTTCGGCGAGTACCTGCAGCGGCGCTACGGCATCGACTATATGTATGCCAATGAACTCGAGGTGGATGACGACGGCAAACTCACCGGACGCTACCTGGGCGAGGTGGTAGACGGGCACCGCAAGGCCGAACTGCTCAAACTCATCGCACAGGTGGAGAAAGTGAACCTGGCACAGACCATCGCCGTGGGCGACGGTGCCAACGACCTGCCGATGATCAGCCAGGCCGGACTGGGCATCGCCTTCCATGCCAAGCCGCGCGTGGTGGCCAACGCCCGCCAGTCGATCAACACCATCGGCATCGACGGCGTACTCTACTTCCTCGGATTCAAGGACTCCTATCTGGGAGAAGACGGCAACTAATCCGAAAACAGCCAAAACAAACCATCAACATACCAGCCTATGCCTACCTATATCAGGAAAACCATCAAACTGCTGCCTTGGGTGAACCTCAACATCAGCAAGACAGGACCCAGCCTGTCGATAGGTCCGAGAGGAGCCAAACTCAACATCAGCCGAAAGGGAGTATACGTGAACTCGAGCATCCGGGGCACCGGGGTGTACAACAAGACCAAACTGAGCACCAGCCTGGTATGGGCACTTGCAGTGGCCGCCGTCGTCATCGGCATCGGTTACTACCTGGGCATCGCCCTGCATAATTTCAACCTCTTCGTGGGCATATGCGTGGCCGGCGTAATCCTGGGCATCGTGACCTTCTTCGTGGCACGCAACATCAAGCACGCGCCCGCCGAGGAGGACGACGACATCGAGGAGGCCCCCACCCGGAAAAAGACGACCTCGACAAAATCGAAAAGCACGAAGACCACACGCAAGGGAGGCACCAACACTGGCGAGCGCCGTACCGAGCGCACCGACAAGGCCTCGGCCAAAGCTTACATCAGCGAGGTGGAGAGCCTGATGGACAAGATGGCCGATGCCAACACGGTGGAGGAACTGGAACAGGCCCACTCCGAAATCCTCGACATCATGTACACCAACATCAAGCCTCTGGGAGTGAAAGTGCTGGGCATGGAGTTCAAGGATGCCATGGCTGCCATTGAGCGCGACTACGCCGAAGGCCTGCGCCAACTCAACGGGAACCAATGACCCGACTTGCCCTGACGAGCGCCACACCCGCCACAAAACAGTAGAGGTGCATGCCCACCGCCACCCCACCGGCACACAGGCCCGGCACCTGCCAAAGGAGCAGGAGGGCACAACACCGCCAACGTCGAGGCCAGCGGTGCATCTGCATGCCTATAAGGGCAAAGACCATCCCCGACAGGCCCACCACCGACTTCGGCCCAGCATCAGGGTGTATCCAGCAGTAGGGCCATGCTGCCACCCATGACGGACAGCAGCAGGCCACCACAAACGCACCAAGCAGGTGACGGCACCGAATGTCGCAGGAAAAGACCACCTGCCATAGCACATACACATTGACCACGGCATGGAGCAAGCCCACATGCACCAACGGATGGAGCAGGCGCGAGACGAGGGTGGCATCAGGCCCTATTCCTGCCGGGCACACGGAAGCGATACGGCATCCGGCCATGTGGGCCAGCGACACCAGCAGCACCGCTACGCCGACAAGAAGCGCGACAGCCTTCGCATGGTCTCTATTCTGCATCTCTTTTTCTCCTCCACCACTATGGCATGCGCACTGCTCACCGAAAGATAAAACCGGGGAGCCTCCTGGTTGACCACCACCCACACCAGTCGCTTCAAAGGCCAGTCGGGATGGATGGCCGACAAGCGCCGAACCCGACGGTGAATCTCTCCATACATCTCACGCTTGAGGGCGTTGCAACGAGGCGGAATCGTACCTCGCTCCATGGCGCGGACCACACGAAGGGCTCGCTCCTCGCTCACCCAAAACCGCCGTGAGGGATGGTTCACGGCACGCGACAGCACCTCCTCCACGCGGGCATTGATCGTTGTGTTGAACAAGTGATTGAATACCTCAAGCAAATTACGGCCCCTGTCGTCGCGGTATTCGAACGACGTGCGATGAGCCTTTCGTCTTAATGTTCTCATGGTAAAAAATAATGTGTTATCCTGTTTGATTTCCATCACAAAGATACACACGGAGTGCACCCTTTTGCAAGAAAAGTGGAGACAAAAACGTGCAAAGCCATGTCCACGCAGCGTTCCGCCTCTGTAAGCGACTGTCATTCAACCGGTTCAATGAGCAACAAAATCTTCATGTCAATATGGACGAAGAAATCACCTGCCATCAATCATCAACGTCAGAAACGTTGTTGACGAAGCAGCGGTAATGTCTGAACTCCTTGAAAAAAGAGTAATGTCTGAACTCCTGAACTCCTGAACTCCTTGAAAAAAAGAGTAATGTCTGAACTCCTGAACTTCTGAACTCCTGAACTCCTATAATAATATAAAATCACCGACTAGATATGAAAAGAACAACTATTTTGATGAAATGCATGACACTGGTTATTGGCCTCATCTTTGTAGGGTGCACGAAAAACGTCAACACCGTTCCCGCAGTCAATGAGAATGAGGACACCACCTCTGTTGAGGAGCAATCCGTAGCCGAGGAGCTTACCGACACCGTGACCACCTATATGAAGGCGCCCGACATCGCTCCGAATGCCAATGGATTTATCAGTCTGAAACAATGTCCCACCACCGACCCACGCCTCAGGGTGGAACTGAACGAGGACCGGACCACTGCAACCATCTATTACGACAATGAGCTCATCCAGACCCTGACCGACGAAGAAGACCCACTGGTCACCGATGGCGACGAGAACCTGATTCATTTCATCGACGCCAACTTCGATGGCTTTGCCGATATCATCATCGGTCCGTGTGAGTCGCGCACATACAGCACGCTGCTGGTCTGGGACGACAGTGCGAAACAATTCTTCCGTCTGGGCACACTTGGCGACCCCTCTCTGCAGAATCTCATGCTGCACCCTTCAACCAAAACCTTGTTCGAGGGTGGCAGCAACTCATGGTGCTGCGAGTCATACAACAAGAACATCTGGAATGATGGCAAAATCGTGATGCAAGAGGAACTCACCATCGTCAACGACCCTGAGCAATATGGCGAATACGAAGTGCAGAACAAGTTCACCTTACGCAATGCCAACCAAGAGGAGATTTCCTCGCAGGCTTCATCCACAAAACTGCCCGAACTCTGGCAAGGACTCCTCAACGAACTGGAAATCGAATAGGCTCGTCCATACGAAAATAACACGTTCATAGTCCTGCTTCCCGCTATCTTTGCATCGCGAAACCATCAAAATGCGAAGATAATGAGAAAGAAAAAGAACAGTCAGAGCATCGGCACCACACCCATCGAGTGCACGACAGTGAACGAGGCAGAGACCATCCTCGCTGAGGGCGGTCTGAACACACCAGAGAAAGAGGCCGACGGCCAGGTAACAACCACGGAAAATGAAGTGGAGCACCTGGTCGCAGTCAAGGATAATGTAGCAGATGACCTGGCCACGACAGATGAAAGTGAAGTGGCAGACAACATCGCAGTTGCAGATACCGAGAGGGAGGACTGCCCCACCCCATCGAAAACCGGGACCGTGATCGGTCCCGGTACCGATACCAAAACTGAGGCCGAACATCTGATCGACACCCCCGAGCCTGAGACCGTATCCCTTTCCGAGAACATCGAACAGCTGACGGCTTGCCTCCTGCCCGATGAGCGTGAGAAAGCCGGAGTGTCATCCCTGCTGAAAACCGTGTTTGAAGAGCGTGACAAAGGAGCATTCAGCGAACAGACGCTCCGGAGCCTCCGCCAGGCCATCAATTACGAACGCGATATCCAAGACGCTTTCCGCCAAGGAGAAATCAAGGGCAGAAACTACAGGATAGAGGAATATCTCATCGAGCACCGCAATGCTGAGGAAGTGAGGCAACTGGGCAGTTCGTCGGCTCCCTCTCGCCCCACCCCACCAGCAAACGTCATCGGCGGACTGAGCGCAGCCGATAGGAAATCGATTTGGGAGCGGGGAAATGAGAGACGAGTATGCCATCACTGAAGAAATATGAATTATTTAAAAAATGTTAATTCGTAAGAGAAAACCTCTTCGATTGTAGAGTATTTCGATTTTAAAGTGTAATTTTGTCCTGCATTAATAGAATAAAAACAATATCTAAATAAACTTACTTACATGAAAAGATCTTACACGACCCCAGCAATTAGGCTTCAAGCAATTGATGCCGAAGACTTCTTGGACAACAGCCTGCCTATTTTCAATGAAGACAATTCTTCTACAGTAGAAAGCGATGTTATCAAGAGCAGCGACGAGGTGTTGGGCAACAGCCATTCTGTCTGGGACGAATAACCACACTAATCAATTAAGATAAGAAATTTTTTTACCGATAAGAAGCCATTTCTTGTCGGTAAAAATTGTTTTTCACATATCCAACCAGCCCAAAGGCTGGTTTTTTTTGACCTCACCCTGTCACCTTATTTCTTTTTGGCTTCGTTGTCATGGGCAAAATGGCACGAAAGATGGCTACTCTTGTGCTATTTTTGCATTTTCAAGACAGAGAAATGCCCATGAACAACACCCAGTCGGCCATCCAACATATCCTTGCCGAGAACGACCGCCGCAACAAAGCCATAGCCCAACCATTTGTTCCCGCCACCGGAGAGGGGGCACCACTGCCACGCACCTGTGTGCGGATTGGTGGCTATCTGCCCTCACCCATACATATCCCCGACACGATGATGGACGACGAGCGTGTGAGCAGACTGGTGGTGTGTGGCGACATCGACCGGTATGCCCGCTTGTCGCGGCAAAGTCACGACGAGGCCATGGAAGAGTTCGAGGCCCTGCGCTGCCGACACGACTTCTTCTACTGGGCATGGCGGTATGTGCGCATCAAACCCAAAGACGGAGGCGACGACATCCCTTTCACGCTCAACCGTCCGCAGCGCCGCCTTGTGGAGGTTTTCGAGCGGCAACGGTTGGCGGGACGACCCATCCGCGTCATCGTGCTGAAAGCCAGGCAATGGGGAGGGTCAACAGTGACTCAGATCTACATGGCATGGCTGCAACTCGTTCACCTGAAAGGCCTCAACTCGCTGATTGTGGGTCATGTGAAGACCGCGTCGGCCGAGGTGAGCAGCATGTTCGACAAGGTGATAGAACGCTACCCCATCCGCCTGTTGGGCTGTTCCACACTTTGCGAGGAAAAGGAGCCAAACCATCAGCATATCCCTTCTGACGCAGTGTGCAGCGAGGTGTTCGACCTCGACGACGAGTCGGAGGGCAGCCCCAAGTCAACAAGGCTTGACAAGAAGGCCGGCACCAAAATCATGGGCGACCGCAACACCCGTCTGCTGCGCTACATCCCCCTCCGCAACTGCAAGATCAAGGTGGGGTCGGCCGAGACACCCAACTCCGCCCGTGGTGGCGACTCCGCCCTGGTGCATTGCACCGAGGTGGCCTTCTGGCGCAAGACCGACAACAAGACCCCTGAGGACATCATCCGCTCGGCCTGTGCCGGTGCCTCCTTCCGCCCCTACACGATGATTGTGTATGAGTCGACGGCCAACGGCACCGGCAATTTCTTCCAACGCGAATACGATGCCGCCAAACAGGGAGAGTCGCAGTTCGAGGCGCTCTTCGTGGCATGGTGGCAGATTGAGCAATATGCGCTGGCCACCGACGATGCCACGGCGCTGGCCACCACGCTATGGCTGCACCGCGAGGAGAGCGCCGCCGACAGCGACCGACGAGAGTCTGGCCGCTATCTGTGGCGTCTATGGGAGATGGGGGCCACGCTCGAGGCCATCAACTGGTATGTGAACGAACGCCGGAAATACAACGACCATGGCAACATGGCCGCCGAGTTCCCTTCCGACGACATCGAGGCATTCCAACAGTCGGGAGCCCATGTGTTCGACCCCTACCACATCCATTCACTCAGGCACAACTGCCGCTTGCCACGCCAGAGGGGCGACCTGTCGGCACAGGCAAAGAAAGGAGCCGGGGCGCTCGCCTCGCTTCGATTCGACGAGAGCGCCGACGGACAACTGTGGATATGGACACCGCCCGAGACCTTTGTCGACGGCAGGGTGAGCGACCGCTATCTCGTGGTGGTGGACATCGGCGGGCGCAGCGCGAAGGCCGACTGGTCGGTCGTCTGTGTCATCGACCGCTACTGGATGATGGAGGGAGAGCGGCCGGAGGTATGCGCCCAGTGGTATGGGCATATCGACATGGACCTACTGGCGTGGAAAGCCGTGCAGGTGGCCCACTACTACGACGATGCCCTGCTCGTCATCGAGTCGAACACGCTCGAGACCCACGATGACGACCGGTGGCTGGAGGGCGGCGACCAGTCGTCGTACATCCTCAATGCCATCCGCGATGTCTATCCCCATCTCTATGCACGCAAGCAGAGCGCCGAGGACATCCGCCGGCGGGCACCCGTGAAATATGGGTTCCACACCAACGTGAAGACCAAGCCCGAAATCATCTCCACACTGATTGAGACCGTGAGGGAGGGACTGTATGTGGAGCGCGACGCGCGATGCCTCGACGAATACACCACTTATGTGAGACGGCAGAACGGCAGTTATGGCGCCGTTGACGGCAAGCACGACGACCTGCTGATGACCCGCGCCATCGGCTTGCACATCTGCTTCCATGAGATGCCCCTTCCAAGGTTCGTGGAAAATGCAAAGCCCAGACACGACATCAACTGCGATGCCGGAATCTGGTAGAAAGATTTGCCCAATTGTAAGAAAATGTTTACCTTTAGCCGCTAAAAACAACGATTATGAGAAAAGGACTAGTGCTCGAGGGCGGAGCAATGCGTGGTTTGTTCTCCGCAGGTGTGATGGATGTGATGATGGAGCATGGCATCGAGTTCGACGGCATCGTGGGCGTATCGGCAGGGGCGGCGTTTGGCTGCAACTACGTGTCGCGCCAGAATGGAAGGTCCATCCGATACAACAAGATGATGGCCAAGGATTGGCGCTACTGCAGCATCAGGTCATGGCTGAAGACCGGCGACCTCTTCGGCGCGCAGTTCGCCTACCATGAGGTGCCCACCCGTCACGACATTTTCGACAACGAGGCGTTCGAGGCCAACCCCACGGCATTCTACGTGGTGTGTACCGATGTGGAGACCGGCGAGGCGGTGTACCAACGCTGCGAGAAGGGAGGGCACACTTTCTTCGATTGGGTGCGGGCCTCGGCGTCGATGCCGATGGTGTCGCGCGTGGTGCCCTTAGAAGGCCGGCTGCTGCTCGACGGCGGCGTGGCCGACTCCATCCCGCTGGCGTTCTTCGAGCACGAGGGATACGACCGCAATGTGGTGATTCTCACCCAGCCCGCTGGCTATCAGAAGGGGCACAACCGCCTGATGCCCCTCATGCGGATGAGCCTGCGCCACTACCCCAACATGGTGCGCGCACTCGACCAGCGGCACATCATGTATAATAAGGAGTTGGAGTATGTGGCACAGCGCGAGCAAGCCGGTGCCGCCTACGTCATTCGTCCCGACAGCGCGCTCCGCATAGGCCATATCTCGCACAACCCCGCCGAAATGCAAGCCGTCTACGATGAGGGCCGCAAGAAAGGAGAAGCCGTGATAGCCGACATCAAGGCTTTCCTGGAGAAAGAATGAATGGAAAAGGTATGAAGAATGGGCATAATGGGCATAATGGGCATAATGGGCACTATGGGTAAGCCTTCACAGCCATCATGCCCACCATGCCCATTGAGCCCATCATGCCCATCATGCCCATTGAGCCCATCAAATAACAATATTACTCACAATCATCACTAATATCACCAACAAAAAAACATTCATCATGGAAAGCAACGAGTTTCTCCGTCAGGGCAAAAACTACCGTACGCTGAAAGCATTCCAAAAAGCAGAATGCATATATGATGTGACATACTACTTGCCCATCAATTTCTTCAACCTGGCGACCGGACTATAGACCAAATGATTCAAGCAGCGCGGTCGGGGAAGCAGAATTTAGCAGAAGGAAACATTGATGGGGTGACATCTCGTGAAATGGAAATCAAACTGACCAACGTCAATAGAGCCTCGCTACACGAACTGCTTCTCGACTACGAGGACTATCTTCGTGTTAGAGGATTGGAACAATGGGGTAACGATGATCCCCGCTGCATTCAGACAAGGAAATTCTGCATGAGCCATCTGGATTCCGCTATCTACCGGGAAAAAATCAAGACACGATCTGATGAGACCATTGCCAATATAGCCATCACACTCATTCATCAGTGCGACGTACTCATTCGTGGACTCATCGAATGGATGAAACAAAACTTCAAGGAAAATGGTGGGATCAAAGAAGAAATGTATCGGGCACGAAAAGAATGGATGAATAAAAACAGATGAAAGCTTTATGGGCTTAATGGGCTTAATGGGCATAATGGGCAAGCTTTCAAAGCCACCATGCCCATCATGCCCACCGTGCACATCATGCCCACCGTGCACATCGTGCCCACCATGCCCATCGTGCCCATCACGCCCATCGTGCTCATCACGCCCACCATGCCCATCATGCCCATCATGCCCATCATGCCCATCGTGCCCATCGTGCCCATCATGCCCACCGTGCACATCATGCCCACCATGCCCACCATGCCCACCATGCCCATCATGCCCACCCCATCTGCCATTTTGTCATATTTTTCTCAAATGGAATGGATTTTGCGCTCTTGGGGCAGAAAACAAAATAATAAAGAAAGGAGAAAACCATGACATTCGACAAATTCACCATCAAAGCACAAGAGGCCGTGCAAGAAGCAGTGAGCACGGCCGAGCGCAATGGCCAACAAGCCATAGAGCCTGAGCACCTGCTCAAAGGCATATTGGTAAAAGGCAAAGACATCTGCAACTACATTTTCCAAAAACTGGGAGCCAACGCCGCACAAGTGGAAAAGGTGACCGACAGCGAAATCGCACACCTCACCCGCGTGCAAGGCGGAGAGCCCTATTTCAGCAGCACCACCAACACCGTGCTACAACGCACCCTCGACATCTCACAGAAAATGGGCGACGAGTTCGTGTCGATAGAGCCCATGCTCATCGCACTGCTCACCGTACAGTCTACCGCCAGCCGCATCCTGCGCGATGCCGGCGTCGGCGAGAACGACCTGCGCGCCGCCATCAACGAACTGCGTCAGGGCAGCAACGTGAGGTCGCAATCGGCCGAGGACAACTACCAGAGCCTATCAAAATACGCCAAGAACCTGGTGGAGGCCGCCCGTGCCGGAAAACTCGACCCCGTGATTGGCCGCGACGATGAGATACGCCGGTTGCTGCAAATCCTCTCGCGCCGCACGAAGAACAACCCCGTGCTCATCGGTGAGCCCGGAACCGGAAAGACCGCCATCGTGGAGGGCCTGGCCGGACGTATCGTGCGCGGCGACGTGCCCGAGAACCTGAAAGACAAACAAATCTACTCGCTCGACATGGGACAGCTCATCGCCGGTGCGAAATACAAAGGCGAGTTCGAGGAGCGACTGAAGAGCGTCATCAACGAGGTGGTGAAGAGCGACGGCAACATCATCCTCTTCATCGACGAGATACACACGCTCGTGGGGGCTGGGGCCAGCGAGGGCGCCATGGACGCCGCCAACATCCTCAAGCCTGCCCTCGCCCGTGGAGAACTGAGGGCCATCGGTGCCACCACACTCAACGAATACCAGAAATACTTCGAGAAAGACAAGGCACTGGAGCGACGCTTCCAGACCGTGATGGTGGACGAACCCGACGAGGCCAGCGCCATCAGTATCCTCCGCGGACTGAAAGAGCGCTACGAGAACCACCACAAGGTGCGTATCCAAGACGATGCCTGCATCGCCGCCGTGAAACTCTCGGAGCGATACATCAGCGACCGGTTCCTGCCCGACAAGGCCATCGACCTGATGGACGAGGCCGCCGCCAAACTGCGTATGGAGCGCGACTCCGTGCCCGAGGAACTCGACGAGATCACCCGCAAGCTGAAACAGCTCGAGATAGAACGCGAGGCCATCAAGCGCGAGGACGACCAGCCCAAACTGGCACAACTCGACAAGGACATCGCCGAACTGCACGACCAAGAGGCCGCCTTCAAGGCCAAATGGGAAGGCGAGAAAGCCCTCGTAGACCGCATCCAGCAGAACAAGCAGCAGATGGAGCAGCTGAAGTTTGAGGCCGACAAGGCCGAGCGCGAGGGCAACTACGGCCGCGTGGCCGAGATACGCTATGGCAAACTGCAGGCCCTGGAGCAGGAGATTGAGAACACCATGAGCCAACTGAAGGAGACGCAAGGTGGCGACTCGATGGTGCGCGAGGAGGTGACGGCCGACGACATCGCCGAGGTGGTGAGCCGCTGGACAGGCATCCCCGTGACCAGGATGATGCAGAGCGAGCGCGAGAAACTGCTCCATCTGGAAGAGGAACTGCACAAGCGGGTCATCGGACAGGAGGAGGCCATCACTGCCGTGAGCGACGCCGTAAGGCGGTCGCGTGCCGGACTGCAAGACCCCAAGCGCCCCATCGCCTCGTTCATCTTCATGGGAACGACAGGCGTGGGCAAGACCGAACTGGCCAAGGCACTCGCCGAATACCTCTTCAACGACGAGAGTATGATGACGCGTATCGACATGAGCGAGTATATGGAGAAATACAGCGTGTCGCGCCTCATCGGTGCCCCTCCGGGATACGTGGGCTACGATGAGGGAGGCCAACTCACCGAGGCCGTTCGCCGCAAGCCCTACTCCGTGGTGCTCTTCGACGAGATAGAGAAAGCCCACCCCGATGTGTTCAACATCCTGCTGCAAGTGCTCGACGATGGCCGGCTCACCGACAACAAGGGCCGCACGGTGAACTTCAAGAACACCATCATCATCATGACATCGAACCTGGGCAGCCAGTACATCCAGTCGCAGTTCGAGAAACTCGACGACAACAACCGCACCTCGCTCATCGAGGAGACCAAGGCACAGGTGATGGAGATGCTGAAGAAGACCATCAGGCCCGAGTTCCTCAACCGTATCGACGAGACCATCATGTTCCTGCCGCTCACCAAGAGCGAGATAGCCGACGTGGTGCGCCTGCAAATCGACGCGGTGAAGAGGATGCTCGCCCCACAAGGGTTCGAACTCGAGGTGACACCTCACGCCATCGACTACCTGGCCGAGATGGGCTACGACCCTGAGTTTGGCGCCCGCCCCGTGAAGCGTGCCATCCAGCGCTACGTGCTCAACGACCTCTCACGCCGCATCCTGGCCGAGGAGGTGAGCCGCGACAAGCCCATCATCATCGACTCCTTCGGAAACGAGTTGGTGTTCAGGAACTAACGGCAAACCCACACGTCGCAAACAGCACCGCAAGGAGTAAAGACAGGGCTATCATCATGACTTTGGCCCAAGACAGCAACAAAATCCCCGTTCCAACGACATGGAACGGGGATTTTTTGTAAATTGCAGGGAAAAGGCATAATAGGGAAACTTCACAGCGCCTGTTACCAAAAAAGGAACCATCCGCAACTTTTTTGGGAAAAATTGATTGGGGAAACGAGGGAAATCACTATTTTTGCATTTAAAGGCTACATAATTGCCTGTTTAACTGAACATAAACATCAACCAAACCTAATCAATCCAAGCTAATGTCAAAGACGATTACCTCAACACTTTCATGCATCCTGCTGATGCTCCTGATGTCGCTGGGCATCCAAGCCCAACTGCCCCTCGGCATCGTCGCCCACCGTGAGCACGACTCACGCCCTGTGGACAACAGTCTCTTTGCACACCGAGAGGCCATGCAGCGCCAACTCATCGCTGGACTGCGAGGCGGACAGGTGCAGATTCCACGGAGCACCTTGCCATCCGGCCAGCGGAAGATAACCACCACATCGGCGGGAGCAACCTTCCAAGGCACGCTGCTGGCCGACTTCTCCTGGCCTGCCAACAACCCCAAATACGGCATCTATGAGGTGACGAGCACATCGCCCGACCTCAACTGCATCTATCAGGACACCGAGGGCATCATGTATGCCGAATACGGAAGTGCCATCATCGGCACCACCTACTATATGGTCATCGGCTACGACTTCGGTGGCTATGGCACCATCTACGTGAAATATGTGTTCGACCTGGCGAAGATGAAGTGGGACGCGGCCAGTTCGGAAATCATCCCCAACCAAGACTACTGCTACCTGTCGTGGACCAACACACCCTACGACAAGGTCACCCAGCGCGCCTATGGCTATTTCTACACCTCCGACGGGCAGTCGGTGGAGTTCTGCAAGATGGACTACACCACGCTCACCCGCACCAAGATTTCCACTCCCAACGTGCTGTTCATGGTGCTGGCCATCGACGAGGCCGACGGACAACTCTATGGCATCGACTCGAAGGGCGACCTCTACAAAATCAACAAGAGCAACGGACAGGAGACCCTCGTGGGCAACACGGGTCTCATACCGAGCAACTACCACCAGGCGGCAGCCATCGACAGCCGGCAGGGCAAGCTCTACTGGGCTTTCCTGGAGGAAGACCTCACCTCAGGCCTCGCCGAGGTAGACCTCCACAACGCCGACGCCTTCAAGTGCTTCGAGTTCGATAACACCGTGCAGTTTGGCGACCTCTACCTCACGGCCTCCGGGGTCGACGACTACGCGCCGAGCATGGTCGAGGACCTCAGCTGGACCTACAACGCCGACAACCCCAACCTGCTCGACCTGAGCTTCACCATGCCCGTGCTCACCAACAATGCCATACAGCAGTTGGGCGACGACCTGAGGTATGTGGTGAAACTCAGCGACAGCGAGATAACCAGCGGAAAGGCCGCCCCTGGTGAGCACGTCACGATCACCGTCGACGGACTGCCCCTGAGCCAGTCGTTGCGACTCGGCGTCTGCGCCGCCAACAACGTGGGCGAGGGAGGCCAGTCGTATGTCGATGCCTGGGCAGGATTCGACACCCCCGCAGCCCCCAGCGATGCACACCTCGACGTCGATGCCGAGGGCAACGTGTCGCTCTCCTGGACTGCGAGCACCCAGGGCAAGCACGGCGGCTACGTGCGCCCCGGCAGCGTGCGCTACCATGTATACCTCGAGCCAGGCGATGAGCTGGTGGCCACCACCGACGCCACCACCTTCACCACCCACTACACCCCCGAAAACCTCAGATACCTCTACTTCGCCATCGATGCCTTCACCGACGACTTCGCCACGCCATCCGAGAAGACGCTGTCGAACAAGGCCGCCCTGGGCGAGCATATCACACCTGCCTACGAGGTGACCTTCGACGACATCGAGAAAATCGACACCTACTGGACCATCGTCGATGCCAACCACGATGCCAATACCTGGACATTCGAGGACGTATACAAACTGATGCGCATCCCCATGGGCTTGCGTGGCAACGACGACTGGATGCTCTCGCCTCCCCTCTACCTCGAGGCGGGCAAGCAATACACCGTGGAGTTCGACGCCAGCACGGCCTACGGTGGCAAAATGTGCATGGCCTATGGCCCCGTGAGCCAGACCAACCCATCACACTACACCCAGCTGCTGGGCGCCACACCCATCGCACCCGACGTGCCCACCACCTACTCCGCCCTGCTCACCGTAGAGCAGACAGGTGTCTACCGCATCGGCTTGCAAGAAACGGCCTCCTCGGGCATCTACACCGAACTCTACCGCTTCAGCATCAGCGACGGTGTAGGATTCGATGCCCCTGCCGCTCCCACCGCCCTCACCGTGACAGCAGCCCCCGAGGGTGCGCTCGGAGCCACCATCAGTTTCACCACACCCACACAGACGCTCAACGGCGCTCCACTCCCCCAAATCGACTGCGTGCAGATTTTCCGTGAGGGCACACTCATTGGCACTGTCGACCAAGACGTGGCACCCGGACAGGCACTCTCGTTCACCGACGACACCGTGACCGAGATGGGCACCACCACTTACGGCGTGCGCGCTGTGAGTGCCGCCGGCGTGGGAGCCACAGCCTCGGCCAACGTATACATCGGATTCGACGAGCCCGTCAATCCTGTCAGCGTAACGCTCTCCGACAACGGCAATGGCACCGTGACCATCAGTTGGCAGAACGCCACCATCGGCAAGCACGGCGGTTTTGTAGACGTGACCAAGGTGGAGAACACCCT
>Ga0256407_10006158_pt1 | contig 18706 bp, 18 predicted proteins | sample RumenRJG_04DNA_FD_193489 | JGI IMG/M metagenome (GOLD analysis project Ga0256407, IMG submission 193489) | Bovine rumen microbial communities from Lethbridge, Alberta, Canada - RJG_04 | ecosystem: Host-associated > Mammals > Digestive system > Stomach > Rumen | place: Canada: Alberta...
TCTCTTATAGGCAATCCATTATCAGCATACATAGGTATTTCTGGTTTAAGCCTTCTTGAATTTTCAATAGCATTTATATAGATATTAGCAAATACAAAACCTCTTTTTTGATAAAATTCTATTCCTCTAATATTATCATTAGTTGTAATTAATTTTAATCTAGTACAATTTTTCTTTATTGCTAATTCTTTTACTACATTTATTAGTCTAGTTGCTATTCCTTTATTTTCTTCAAAACTATTTAAGGATACTATTTCACATTCATTGTTTTCAATTATATAGGTAATTAATCCAATAATTTTATTGTCTTTTATTGCTAAAAATCCGTCAAGTTTTGTTCCGTCTATTATTTTGCCTCTTATTATAATATCGGTAGCTTCCCATTCATTTATCAATATATCGTTTACTTTCTGTCTGTTTTCCTCTGTTATTTCTTCTATATTATATTCCATTTTCTTCTTTCCTTTCTTTTTTAATATCATATCTAATAATAGCAATTATTGTAGATGTTAATGTAAATAAACTAAACAAAATACCTACATATGCTTTTGCATAAAAATCGTACATCATCCATCCTAAGATATTTGCTACTGTAAGCAGTCTAATATTTTTTTCTTTTGACTGTAAAATTGATAGTGTATATAACACTAAACATATTATTGGTATTACATCTAATAAATTATGTGACGTAAATATTCCACCAATTATTGATATTGCAATAAATATTAATTGAAGATATATTGGCATTTTTTTATCATTTTGGTCAAATTTAAATTTTACATATGTTTGAACCATTGCTATTGTATCTACTATTACTGCTGAATAACTTTTCAAAAAACAATAACAAATAATTGCAGTTAAGTTTACAAAAGTTAATCCTATTAAAATATTTTTCTTATCTTTTTGTTGCATTGTAATTACATTTATTAAAATGCTTATTCCCATCATTATATTTCCGATTATAATCGATACCATATAAATCCTCCTAGCTTTACTGATTATATCACAGATTACTATTTTTTTATATATATGAGTTAAATTTTTCGTGGCAAAATATAATAAAAAATAAGACTAGTCAAAAGACTAGCCAAACATAAATACCTTGTGTATAATTTGGTTGAACGACTAAATATACAAGAGGTATTTTTAATGTTCGAAAATATTTTAACAAAAGAAAATGTAACTTTCAAGGATTTAGAAGAAATTGCTTTTAAAATAGCATGTGAATTTGCAAATGAAATATTAAAAAATATGTTGGAAGAATATGATAAACAAATCATGGATAGTAGAGATACAAGTATATACAGGCATAAAGGTAAAGAAACTACTACAATTAAAGCGAAAACAGGACTATTAGAATATACAAGAACGAAATATATAACAAAAAATGAAAATGGAAAAAATAAATGTGTATATTTAGCAGATGAATATTCTCCCTTAGCATTAATTAATAAGTTCCCACGTTTCGTATAAATGCCTATGTTAAGTTCATGCCACCTATGCACCGTCTATCATTTAGTCAGTAAACAGGTTTCCACTAAACTTATCCCAATACACAGAAGACTATTGGTTTTAATAGAATTACATCTCACGACGCTTTCAATAAGTGGTTCACTTTCGTTCATCTCCTTAACACACACCTGACAACTTAAATGTCGCCTTTTCTCTAATGCTCAGCACCATATCTTTTGAATACAGCACCTTAGAGTGGTTTGAAAACTCCACCTGTATGGCGTTTTCGGTAGACCTACTACCATCATCTATACAATTAATTGTATCTTCTAATAGCTTACGCTACTTGGATATACGCTCGTGGCGCACCTTCAGCTCTATTTTTAATATTGTTCATCTTTCCGCACCCATTCTAGTTGATTATTGGCTTTTAATTCTTCTGTAACATTTTCCTTTTTAGCTAGTTCTTTTACAATATCATTTACTCTTTTAGTAGCAGTTATATCTACATCCATTAAATGCTTTTGTAATTTATTTTTAGTTAAGTCTTAATCTTCCATATTTATCTAATCTAAAGTTTTTAATATTACTTGGTGCTACTATATTGGGTATATAGTAATCTTCTCCACATTTTCTATATTCTAAATCCATTTAAAATTACTCCATTTCTTTTTTAATTCTAATTTGCATATAAAAAGTCCAAATTATCATAATGCCTTTGAGGATAATTTTGAAAATTATTTTTGCTTTCCTTTTCTTTATTGTTATAATTTTTATTGTTATAGTTACATCGTAAATTTTCCGTATCCTGAGTCGTAGATTTTACGATTCGGGACTCGTAAAATCTACGACTCAGTTTTATTAAATCTACATCATGGTCTATTTTTCCAACATATATTAGATTTGGTTTGTTAGCTCCTTGTCTTTTTTCGTGTATTAGGTTGCAGTCCTTTAGTTGTTTAAAAGCTTTTGTAACAGTTTTATCAGATAAATCCAATCTTTCTTGTACTTCTTTTCTAGTAAATATTAGAAAAATATCTCCATTCTCATCAACCCAATTGTTTTTAGCAGATAGTAAAAGTCTATTTAATAGAAATCCATATAATAGTTTTCCTGCTGATTTTATCTTACCTTTGTATTTCTTGTTAAAGAATAATTCCATTGGTATTGGGTAATATAGATAATCAAAACACTCGTGAGCTTTGTATGGTATAAAATCCATTTTTTACATCCTTTCTGGTAATCAGAAGGAATAATAATAAATAAGGGAGTAATTGACAGAATTATCATTAACAAATCTCGATTCGAAATAACTTATCTCTATACTTAATTGAATTCTTATTTTAATTAAGTTATTGAGAAGCGTAAAGATTTGTTGACGCGAAAAATTGCTATGCAATTTTTCTGTGCAAAGAATTTTTAATAGAAAATGAATTTTTCTATTATGAAATTTGTCCCGACATGCAATCCCGACATTTTATATTAATTTTTGGGTATTTTTTGGAACTTTTAAGAACAGTTCCAAAGCACTTATTAAATTGGCACTTTTGCCGAAATTACGCAAAAAAATACAGGTTAGAAATTTGTTTTCTAACCTGATATTTTGGTGCAGATGGCCGGAATCGAACCGGCACGGTTTATTCAACCGCAGGATTTTAAGTCCTGTGCGTCTACCAGTTCCGCCACATCTGCATAATTAAACTGGCAATTGTTATTATACTATTTAAAATTAATACTTGTCAATACTTTTTAAATATTTTGCAAATTTTGTGGTTAGTAGATAATAATTTATACTTATAGAATTATATAAATATCTATATATCAACTATTAAAAATATAATCAGAAAAGCCATTATCCAGTAAAATTTTATTCAGTGAAAATAAAATTTATAAAACATATATTATCTTTTTACCTCAAATATTTACATTATCTACTTTTTTTCATAAATATATCAAAAATGGTGAGTTAGAACATATTCTTAATTCACCATTTTAATCTTTTTAAATGAATTCATTTTTACATTTTAATTATATAAAAATTATTTTTTATTTACTAAATCTTTTAAAGCTTTTCCTGCTTTAAATACTGGAGCCTTAGAAGCTGGTATTTTTATTTCTTCTTTTGTTTGTGGATTTCTACCTTTTCTAGCTGCTCTTTTTCTTACTTCAAAAGATCCAAAACCAACTAATTGAACTTTATCTCCTTTTACAAGAACTTCACTAACTGTTTTAATAAAAGCATCTAATGTTGTTTCAGTACTTTTTTTTGTTTCACCTGTCTTTGCAGCTATAGCCGCGATTAAATCAGATTTGTTCATTTATTTTACCTCCTATAAGTTTTCATTCTGTAGAAAGCCTTATGTATGTACGCTTTGCTTTCTACTACTATGATTATTCGTCAAAGTTATATAAAATCCTTCTTTTTTTAATTTATTTTTCTAAAACCTCTTACTTTTCTATGTTTTTTCACTTTTTATAAATCATATTCTATTTTTTAATATATCCCTATCTTTTCTAATACTTTATATATTTTTCCTCCAAACGGAACCATAAAAATTTCTTCTTTAGTAAAAATCCTTAATATAATGATAGAAATTACATATATAAGCATAGCACATAAAATTGCAATTATTACTGATACTTTTATTGATAATATTCCATATAATAGTATATACAGATAATAAGAACATATACACATTATTACTGTTGCAATTATTGGTTTGAATATATGCTTTTTAAATTTTATATCTAATTTTACTGTTTTGTTTAAAACATAAAATACAATAGAAAAAGAAAAAATATGGTAAATAACTGATGCTATTGCTGCACCATTTACACCAATACTTGGTATTGGTATTAAAACAAGATTTAGTATTAGTTTAATAATAAGTCCTACTCCACCTGAAATTGCAGGTACCATTACTTTTCCTAGTCCCTGTAGTGCTCCACTTGTTGTTTGTATAAGCAAAGTAAGAATAATTGTTAATGAACACCATCTTAGTAATATCGCTCCTTCAGGAGCATTAGGAAATAGTAAATTTAAAATTGGATCTGCAAAAATAATCATACCAAAAGTACATGGTAAACCTATTAAAATACTGGCTAATATTGAAAATGAAATTCTCTTATTAATAGTATTATAATCTCCTATTGTTTTGGACGCAGCTACAGCAGGTACTAAAGCCGTTGCAAATGCTACATTAAATGAAAGTGGCAACATAATTAGTGTATCTACTTTTCCACTTAAAATTCCATATTGTATTTTTGCTTGCCCATCCTCCATAAACCTTTTTAGTAATCTAACCACTGTAAAAGAATCAATATTTTTATTTAAAGAAGATGTAACTGCACTAAGAGTAATTGGAATTGATACAAATAAAATTCTTTTCACTATTGTTTTTATTCTTTCTGGTTTACATTTAGGACTATTTTTTAATACTCCATTTAATTCTTGTCTATGTAATTTAAAATATAAGTATAAATATCCAAAACTTAAGAAAACTGAAAGTGTAGTTGCAATATTCGCTCCAGCAGCCATAATGCTAGTATTCAAATTTGAAAATATCCCAACAATTTCCACTACAACAATTGTTAATACTGTTTTAAATATCTGTTCTATGGTCTGTGATCTTGCAGTGACTGATATTCTTTCTCTACCATTAAAATACCCTCTAAGCACTGATGCAACTGTTACAAAAAAAACTGATGGAGATAAAGCCACTAATGTAAGTTCTGCCTCCGGTATTTGAAGCAATTCTTTTGAAATATAACCTGCACCCAAAAATAATATTGAAGATCCTATAAATCCTATAACTGCAAATAATGCAAATGAAATTTTAAAAACTCTGTTAGCCTCTTTATTATCCCCTTGAGCTATCTTTTCTGATATTAATTTTGAAATTGCACTTGGTACTCCAACAGAAGAAATCGTAAGAAGTAATGCATAAATTTGATATGCACTACCATTAATTGCATTTCCAGTATCTCCAAATCCATCTTTATTAGTTAAATATAATTTATAAATTACACCTAAAAGCTTTATAAGTACTTGGGAAAACATTAATACTAATACACCTTTCATAAAGCTTTCTTTTTTGTTATTATCTTTCTTTCTCATACTAAATCCTTTCTATTATATTTCATATTATATTTATTTTAAAAACAATATTCAAGTATTTTTATTTTTTTTTAAAGTTACTAGATAATGGTTTTTCTAACTATATGTTTTATAAAAGTTGATATATCAACTTTTTATATAATTCTATAAATACAAACCATTATCCATTAACTTTAAAACAGTACCCCCTTCAAATCCTACAATAACAATATATGCAACTAAAAAAGAATTATATATTTTTATTAAAATCTCTTGTTTTTTTATCTATTTTATAGGATAATATATATAGTATGTATTATTAATTTGAAAGTGGTGAATAATTTGAAATATATAGATAAATTTTTAAGTGTACTAAAAACTGATCGAAATACATTTGCTACTTATATACTAACTTTATTTTCGGTTTATTTAGTTGTAGATCGATTATTAGAAATGGTTTTTATGTTCTTTACTGGAATATCAGTTTCTTATTGGGGACCTTTCAAATATACGTTAGCAATTGCATGTCCTGTATTTGCTTTTACTTTTTCAGGATGTTCTAAATTTGCTAACTCGTTTGAAAAAAAAGTAACAATTTTCAATACATATATTATTGCATTGTATATTATTGGTATTTCTATGGCTGTACAGTGGATTAATAGATTATGTTGGGCTTTACTTTTATATGTTCCTAATTATACAACTATAGTTACTGAATTCTCATACTTAATTAGGCCTGCTTTTCAATCTATTGCACTATATATACCTTTAACAACCTTCTTCCCTGTATTCAAATTTATTTTCTTAAAAGTAAATGATGTATTAGATGAGCGAAAATCAATTAATGATTACGCTGGAATAGATTTGTCAGATAAATCTAAGGGATGGGGACCTTATACATGCGAAATTGAAATTGCTAAAAGTAGAAAAACTGGTAAGCCTGTAAAAATTCCTGAAGCAAGAAGATTTGAATCAACTTTAATTATTGGTACTTCTGGTTCAGGTAAAACATCAATGGTCTTTGAGCCAATGATGGCAAGAGATTTAGAAAAAAAATTTTTCTTTAAAGAAGCTGCTAAAGAAATGGGGTTCACAGCATTACGTACAGGAATTGCTACTCTAGAATGCCCTTACGATAACGAGTACATTAATAAAAATTTTAATTTAAACATGATAAATCCGTCATCTGGAAAAGAAAAACTCTTTAAAGCATATCTAAATAGAATAATTTATTCAGACTCAGGAAAAATAATATATAAAAATATTGGATTTACAGATATATCCCCTGATTATGAATCTATTTCTCACGTAAAAGAAATAGCAGATAATTATAATATTCCAGTAAATATTATTGATCCAAGTGATTCAAATTCTTTAGGATTAAATCCTTTTATTCACTCAGATCCATCACAAACAGCTATCGCAATTTCATCAGTTTTATCTGGAATGTATACTGGAAAACGCCCAGATGAAGAGGAAATGTATAAACAAGATGCTGCATCTCAAGCAGTTGAAAGTTTATCTATTTTATTAAAATTAATGTATCCAAAATTAAATAACGGATTACTTCCAAATTTAGAGGATATGCTTAATATGTTTAACGATTTCGATTTAGTTGAAGAAATGGGTAAAAAATTAGAAGCTGATGAAACACTTGCTAAAGAATATAGTTTATTAATCGGCTATTTAAAAAAGCATTTTTATAAAACAGGATCAGCAAGACAAGATACAGAAAAATTTGTTTTCTCTGCTGCAACTCAATTAGATAATTTACTTCGTAATTCTGGAATACGAAATATTCTATGCAATAGATCAAACAATATTGATTTTGATAAAGCTCTCTTAAATGGTGAAATTACATTAGTATGTACCAGACGAGGAGATTTAGGTGCAATAGCAAATAGAGCATTTGGATTATTTGTTATTTTAATAATGCAATATTCTATTTTAAGAAGACCTGGAAATGAAAGAACTAGAATTCCTCACTTTTTATATATTGATGAATTTCCAGACTATATATGTAAATCTACTGAAGCTCTATTTACACTATATAGAAAATATCATGTTGGACCTATTGTTTCAGCTCAAAACTTAGATCAATTAGGATTAGAAGGAGACTCAAAATTTAGACAAACTATTATTGCAAATAGTACAAATAAAGTTGTATTTGGTAATAATAGTCCTGAAGATAATGCATTTTGGGAGAAAGAACTTGGTGATCATAGAGAGTGGCTTGCTTCAGTTGATTATGATACTTCAAAGGTAGAATATTCTAATACTTATAAAAGTGTAAAATGGGAATGGAAAAGAAATCAAAAAGCTGGTCAGATCCAGGCATTAAAATTCAAACAATGTATTTATAAAACTAAAGATTTAAAAGGTAGAAATATTGCAGGTCCTGGCTCTGTTGATTTTCTTGAAGAAAAATATAAGAAAAAACATTCTCCTAAAAATTATAATTACTCAAAATTTACTAAAGGAATTAGTGATGAAGAATCATCTGAAAAAAGCAAAAAGAAGAAATTCAATCCATCAAAAATTTCTTTTAACTCTAATTCAGATGGTGAAATAGATCCAATAAAAAATAACGATACTGATGGAAATTACTTTTTTAATAATGATGAAGCAATTGTATTTAACTTTAAAAATAATACTGATAATAATTAAAAAAAGCTATTTAAATAGCTTTTTTTAATTACTTAATAACTTTAATTCTATTTGTTCTATTTTATATTTTTGTAATTCTTGATCTAATTTAAATTCTATTAATGAATTCTCTAAAGAATTTTCATTTTGCCTTAATTCTGTAGTAAAATACATTTTAATCGGTTTTAATTCTAGTTTGCTTTTAACAATTTCTTTAAAAGCTTCTGCCATATGTTTATCATCTTCACACACAAAAATCAATTGTGGCATGCTATTAAATCCAGAATCCATTGTTTGAAAATTATCATAAAAATCATTATACAGTCTCATTTTATCTACTAATCTTTTTTCCCAATCATCTTCTCTTCTAATTATTTCAAATAGGAATACAAGTGATTTTCCTGCCTTAGTTAATTTAATACTTCCCCCTGTAGCTTTAAATACCTTTCCTAACATTTTAGCATTTAAAGTAGGTTTTACAGTATATCCATCAAAAGCTTTAACTTTTCTTAAGTAAGCAATTATTATTTGATTTCCTGCAAGTCTTTTTTTAACCATTTCTATAGGTTTTGTATTATCTGTTGGTTGCCATTTACACTCAATTCCTCTAGAATTTAATAGATATTTACCCATTTTTTCTAAACAATAAACTTTATAAATACCCTTTCCTTCTTCAGAATTAAAATAATATCTTGTTAAAATTTTGGATTTTGTCATTTGTTCTAATTTATTATTTAATTTATCTTGTGATTTATATTCAACTTTTTTAAAATCTAATATTTGGCACAATTGTCTTGATGTAATAAATTCAAATTCATTCACTAATTCTAAAATAGTAAAATGTAAATCGTTAATATGTCCTAAATTAATTTTATGAATAATTTGATTCATAGATACATATCCGTCATTTCCATCAAATACTTTAACTTCTCCCTTTTTAATAGCAAATGGTGAACTCTTGGCTTGAATTTCTTTATCTTCTACCATATTCTCTCCTCCTTTATAGAATGTTTTAAAATAAATTTAACATTCTTCTATACAATTACTAATTTTATTTTTTTCTTTTCAGGCAAAATTTTTTTTATATAAACACTAACTTTTTGTCCATATTGAATATTTTCCTTGTATTCAGCAAGTCCAACTAAATTTGGTGCTAATTCTACAAAAATACCATTTTTAAATTTTTCTACTTCACGTGCAATTCCAATAACTGTAGATCCTTCTTCGAATTTTTCTACATTTTCTTCCCATGTGCCGTATAATTCTTTATAACTTAGTAATACTCTTTCTTGATTTCTATCTATTGATTTTATCATAATATTTACTTTTTGTCCAATTTTCATTCTTTCAGAGGGATCCTTTATTCTAGCTATCGAAATATCTTCTATATGAAGTAGTCCTACAATTCCTCCTCCTATCTCAATAAAAACTCCATATGGTCTAATATTCTTTACAATTCCTTTTACTATATCGCCTTCTTTTAAATCATATTTTACCCAATTTAAAGCTGCTTGTCCTACTGCTTTTCGCGATAAAATTGCAATATCATTATCTTTTATATCTTTAACTTTGAATTGTACAACTTTATTTACTTTATTTACACATATATTAGGTTTTGGGAAACCAGTTTTATCAATATTTATAGCTTCAACTTCTTCTCTTGGAATAATACCTTTCATATCTTCACCAATATCTACATATAAATTATAATTAGAATCACACTTCGTAACAATCCCATTCATAATTGCGCCATTTATATAAGCTTCGTTAATTCTTTTTTTAGATATTGGTTCTGTTTCATTATTCCACCCTTCAGGTATAAACTTTTGGTACTCCATTTAACTCTCCTTATCTTTTGTTATTAAAATTATTATATCGGTATTTTTTAAGATTGTAAATACAATTTATTAATTTCTTCCTTTTTTAGATATCTCCATGTTCCTATTTTCATATCTTTTACACTTATATTCCCTATTTTACTTCTGTGAAGTGCTATTACTTTCTTATCTATTGCTTCACACATTTTTCTTATTTGTCTATTTTTACCTTCATGAATAATAATTTCTAATCTAGAAATATCTTTATCTTTATCAATTTTTAAAATTTTAACCTTCGCAGACTTTGTAATATACTCATCTATTTTTACACCTGTTTCCAATATAGTTATTTCCTGCTTTGTAACAATACCTTTTAATGTTACTGTATATGTTTTTTTAATTTCATGTTTTGGATGAGTTATATGGTATACAAACTCTCCATCATTTGTTAGTAATAAAGCACCTGAGGTATACATATCAAGCCTTCCTACAGGCACAATTCTTTCATTTACACCTTTTATTAAATCTAATACAGTTTTTCTATTAAATTGATCTTTAGCTGTCGTAACATAATCAATTGGTTTATTTAATAGTATATAAATATGTTTACTTTTTTTATAATTTATTTGCTTTCCATTATAATATATTTTATCTAAATTAGGATTAATTTTTGTACCTAATTTATTAACTATTTCACCATTTACTTTTACTTTACCCTCTAATATATATTCTTCACATTTTCTTCTAGAAGCTACTCCTTGATCTGCTAAAAATTTTTGTAAACGTATTAATTGCATAATTCCTCCTCATTATTATCTAGATCTCTCAGTATTTTATCAAAATATTGAGGTAATTCCGCTTCTATTTTCATTATTTTATTTGTAATAGGATGTTTAAACTCTATACTCTTAGAATGTAACATTTGTCCTTCTACTCCAAAAGGATTGTTTCCATTAGAATATACCATATCTCCTACTACAGGATGTCCAATTTGCGCCATATGTACTCTAATTTGATGTGTTCTTCCTGTATCAATTTTTATTTTCAATAATGTATAATTTTTATATCTTTTTAAAACTATAAAATGTGTTATTGCCTGTTTTCCATTTTTAGAAACTGACATTTTTTTTCTATCTTTTAGACTTCTTCCTATTGGCATATCTATAGTTGCTTCATTTTCATTTATTCTTCCCCTTACTAGAGCAATATAGATTTTATTAACCTCTCTATTTTTTATTTGATTACTTATATTAATATGTGCTATATCATTTTTAGCTACTATTAGAACTCCAGATGTATCTTTATCTAATCTATGTACAATTCCTGGTCTTATTTCACCACCAATACCAGATAAAGAATCTTTGCAAATATTCATAATAGCATTAACTAAAGTTCCATCTGGATTTCCATTACCAGGATGGACAACTAATCCCTTAGGCTTGTTTACTACAATAATATCTTTATCTTCATATAGAATTTCTATAGGTATATCTTCAGGCTTTAAGTTAACATTTTGCAATTTTATTTCTTCTATAGATATCTCGTCATTTTCTTCTACTTTATATGAAGGCTTTTTACTTTGTCCATTTACTAATATTTTATTATCTAATAACATCTTTTGAATCATTGTTCTTGATATATTATTATCTAACATAGAAATTACTTTATCTAAACGAACTCCCACTTCATGTAAAGTTATTATATATTTTTTCAAATTTATTCCACCTTGCTATTATTTTTTTTTATATCAGTATTCTTATCTTTCCAAGTATGAATTGCAAATACGAATGCTAATAAAATCCATCCTACTACAATAAAAGAATCTGCTAAGTTAAAAATTGGTAATTTAGTATTTGGAAAACAATATATAAAGTCAACTACAAATCCTCTAACAACTCTATCAATTAAATTGCTAATTCCTCCTGCTAATACAAACGAAATTATAAATATTGTTTTAATATCTATTCTTTCTATTTGCATTATAATAAATTTAATTATAATGCCTAAAACTATAATATTAGTTATAACAAATGTCATTGTACTATTTTGTCCTACTCCAAATGCTCCTCCTGTATTTTCTGTGTATTTTAATTTTAAAATATTAGGAATTAGTTCTAATTCAGTTTCTTTTAAAAAATTTATAGCATAACTTTTAGTAATTTGATCTAAGAAAAATATTATTAATACAATTGTAACTATTGTAATTAATTTTTTTTTCATATTGTTCTCCTTTTTTTATTGACTTAATCTTTCATAAATAACAAAATGATCATCAATATATATTTGATTATATTTTGTATCTTTAATTAGAAATGTATTTAATTTAGAATTATTATACATTAATACATGTGTAATACCATACTCTTTAAATTTTAGTTCATAATCTGTATTTAAATTAGAAATATTCATAAAATCCATAAATATATCTTTACCTGAATTAAATTGTGGAGTATATAAATCTGCTCTTGAATCAATAAATACAGGAATTCCCTTAAACAATAAATAACTTCCATAGTTATATTCATTATATAATTTGATATTTTTTAAATCTAAATTTCTTTTTATAAATAGTGATGCTTCAACTGGATATGTATTTTTGTTAATAAATTCATTGTGTATTTTCCCTCGATATATATATATACATATTAATGAAACAACCAATACTGTAATCATTCCATATGGAAATTTTACAATTGATTTTTCTATTTTCTCAGTTTCATGTGGAGAATATTTATTTAAAAATGCTGTAATTAATTTAGCAAGTATACTTACTCCAATAAGTACAAATATTGAGAATTGCCTTCTACTCATAAACATTAATATTAATAATCCAAATAACATAAATCCATCAGATAAGTCTATTTTTGTATCTGTAAACATTAAAATTGCTAAAAAAATTAAAATAACACAAATTGATAATTTATGCTGTGCTAAAACTAATGGTAAATGCTCTACAATATTATCTGTAGAATTTCCTGACATTAATTTAAAAATATGTGTATATGGCTCTGTTAGTTGTGGAGTTAAGAATCCTGTTAATAAACAAATTATCATTACTAATATTAACCATTTTACATTATCTTTTTTGCTTATTCTTATTTTATAAGCTTTCTCATCATTTTTTATTATCCTCTGAGGAATATTATCTCTTTTTTCTTCTAACTTTCCTATTAAATTTTCTAATTTTAATAATTTTCCTTCATCTTTTTTTAATTTTTTTAACTTATTAATCTTCTTTTGTACTCTTGCTATTTTAAATTTATATTTTAAATTAGATTTGCGCATTAAAGCAATAATGTATTCTGCTATATATGGTAAATACAATACAAAATAGAATGTCCAAACAGCTGCATGAACATTTGCAATAATAATTGGAATAATTACTAATCCAATTATGTATCTCTTTTTCTTAGATTCTATAAACATTTCAATAAAATATACTGTTAATACAAATAATATAAACGTTACAAGTTGTGCTCTTGCTGCTATAAAATCTTTTAAAAAATACATGGCTCCCATTGTTAATAAAAAAGATATAAAATGATTTTTACTAATTTTTACACTTGTAGCATACAGCACTATACCTAATATGCTTGCTAATATAATTGTAAGAATATATATAGCTTGAAATTCTCCTATACTATAAACATAATATATTCCTAAATCATATAACCAATGTGGATAAGTATATGTTAGTCCTTCATGCCACGAAAATGAATCTTTCATATCTATACCTTTTTGAGCAATATGCTCTCCAACCTTTATTGTATAGTATGTATCGTTTTGAAATGTAATTGGTGTAAGTACAAATGCTAATAATACAATACAAATAATTGCAATAATATTAAATTTAAATTTTGCTTTTTTATTCATTTGTAATCTCCTCTATCTATTTCTAATATTTGTATTATATATAAATATTAGAATTTAAACAAGTATTTTCTACTTTTTTACACTATGAAAAATTACTAATAAAAAAAGTTATAATTTACATTTTTATTTATAATCTACTGTATTTAAATCTGGATAAAGAAACACTATTCCATTTTGTGATATTTGTCCATTAATTTTATGTGTTTTATTAAAAACATTTGAACCTTTACATAAATAAGTATGCCTAATATTATTTGTTATACTAGCTCCCATAATAATTGGATCATCCCATGTAACATCTACGCCATACCAATTTCCATCTAATTTAACATAATTCCACATATGAGATTCTGTTGTTCCATTCGTATTTGTAGCTATTCCACTTACTAAAATACATGGAATATTCATACTATCTAAAATATATTTTAAAGCTTTTGCGTATCCTTCACAAACACATTTTTTTTCTTTAAGTGCTCCATAAATATTGTGAATATTAACTCCACTTATTGTGGTTTCATATTCTAATATATTAGCTAAAGTATCATGAACTTTTAATACTTTATCATAATCATTTCCTGAAGCTGTTTGAATAATATTATTTTTAATTTCTTCTATCTCTTTTATAGCATCTTCAACTTGAAGCTGTGACGAAAAACTCTGTTGAAAATAATTTCTATTTTCTCCTGGTCCTATTGATACAGAATAAGTAGTTGTATTCCCAATTGTTGTATATTCTGTAATAAGCGAAATCTTACTTAATTCTATATAAAATATATCCGGATTATCATAAGTAAAAGCATCCCATGCAGATTGGCACGCATCTGTTAATAATCTTTCACCATCAGATTGATGTAATAAAGAATTAAACCTGGTAGATAGATTAACAATATAATTTCCTTTTTTAAAATTATCTTTGTTATTCTCTAAAGCATCATAAATAATTTTTGCATTGTTTTCTAATTGATCATAATAATATTTAATTTTTGTTGATGAACCTTCTAATATTTCTGAATTATTAGAACTGTTTGAAATTAACTCAATCGTTTGTTTATTTTGGGAAATTTCTGTTATATTTTCTTCGTATGCTATATTAGCTTCGGAGTAAACTGGTTCATTCATTGATATTGTATCTTCATTAATATCTGCATAACAAAATAAATAAATTAAAAATCCAAAAAATCCCAACATTGTAAAAATAATCATAATAATTATAATCTTAGTTGCTGTATCAGTTACCTTTTCATTCATCATATTTTTCCTCCACCCACACTTAAAAATATTATAACATAAATTATAATATTTTTATAGTTAATTTTTTTAAGTATATATTTTAATTTATTATTTTTTTTATAAAACTTTTTCTATGTAACATACAAATACCATTTTCTTTTATTGCTTGAATATGTTTTGCTGTTCCATAGCCTTTATTTCCTGAAAAACCATATTGTGGATAGACTTCATCCCATTGTCTCATTATCCTATCTCTGGTTACTTTAGCTATTATAGAAGCTGCTGCAATTGCATAAGTTTTTGCATCACCTTTAATAATAGATTTATATGGAATTCCTAATGTATCAATTTTAGTTAAAGCATCTACTAATATTATATCTGGTTTTATGGATAATTCTTTTATAGACTTTGTTAGTCCTTTTTTAGTTGCATTTAAAATATTAATATCATCAATTTCTTTTTGATCAATTATCCCAACTCCATATGAAATTGCTTCTTCTATAATTTGTTGATATATTTTCTCTCTTTTACTCTCAGATATTTTTTTAGAATCATTAACTCCTTCAATTAAGGAATCTTTTGGTAAAATAACACTTGCTACTACAACTGGTCCTGCAAGAGGTCCTCTTCCCGCTTCGTCTATTCCACATATTGTATTTATTCCACTTTTATATAATTCATTTTCTATATGTTTTAAATTTAATAATCTTTCAATTTCTTTTTCTTTCATTACATTCTCCTAATATACTATAACTTTATTTATATTACCATAAACTATATTTTAAAACAATTTTTACATTTAAAAATCTTAAAATTTTGTTACTAGATAATGGTTTATCTAAATATATATTTTATAATAGTTGATATATAAATATTTATGAATGTTTCGAATGTGATTGGAGAAGTTATTATTGTTTCTTGAATATAAAGTAATGAGGAAGCGCGATAAGCGAGAGGCTCATTACTTTATATTTTAGAAACAAGATAACTTCGTATTGAGCCGAGAAACTGAATAAATATTTATATATCAACTATTTAGATAGAGTTATAAATAAAAACCATTATCTAGTAACAAATTTTTCACACGAAATTCACAAAACTATTGTATTATATATTTAGTTTGGTATATATTAAATATATTAATATTAGGAGGTAAAACATGGAAGAAGAAAATATAAATAATAACACAAACTTTAAACAAGTAAAAAATAATTATACTAAAATTCCAAAATATAAAGAAAAGTCAAAAATTAATTTTGGTAAAAATGTATTGCTACCTTTTACTACTAGCATAATAGGTACTACACTCGTAATAGGTCTTTGTTTTGGAGTACCTGAAATAAAAGAAAAAATAATAAATTACTCTCCACAGCCATCAACAAATCAAAACACAAGTTCTTTAGTTAGTACAGCAGTTTCTTTGTCTAAATATTCAGATACTGCAATTTCCGTTGCAAATAAAGTGTTACCATCAATCGTTGGCATTCAAGTAGAATATTCTGTAAACTCTTTTTGGAGTATGGGAAATTCAACTGCAAAAGCCGAAGGATCTGGAATAATAATTAGTGAAGATGGATATATATTAACTAACAATCATATAGTTAATACAACTACTAATTCTTCATATTATAGTGTATCTGAAGCAAGTAAAATTACCGTCCGTTTATATAACTCTGAAGAGGATATTGATGCAACAATTGTAGGTACTGATGAACAAACTGATCTAGCAGTTATAAAAATAGATAAAACTAATCTTACACCTGCAGAACTTGGAGATTCTACTTCTGTACAGGTTGGTGAATTTGCTATGGCTATTGGAAATCCTCTTGGGCTTCAAAGTAGTGTTACTTGTGGAATTATTAGCGCAATAAACAGAGAAATTACAGACTCTAGTAACAAAACTTATACTGTTATTCAAACTGATGCTGCTATAAACTCTGGTAATAGTGGCGGTGCTTTAGTAAACGGTGAAGGTAAAGTAATTGGAATAAATACTTTAAAATTATCTGGAAGCGGTATAGAAGGTATGGGATTTGCTATTCCAATTAATGATACAAAAGATATTTATAATCAATTAATTCAGTATAGTAAAGTAAAAAGACCTTATATCGGAATTTCAGGAATAGACGTAGATGAAAAAACTTCTAAAACATATAAATTACCTGTTGGAATTTATGTAAAATCCGTAGAAAACTTTAGCCCAGCACAAAAATCAGATATTAAATCTGGAGATGTAATTATAGAAGCTGATGGTAAAAAAATATCTACTATAGCTGAATTAAATGAAATTAAAAATACTCATCAAATAGGTGATACAATAAAGTTAAAAATAAGTAGAGATGGATCTGAAAAAGAAATTATTGTTACTCTTTCTGAACAACCATAATCTTTCACATTTATTTCACATAATGGACATAAATAGTTGTTATAGTATAATTGTATTAAGTAATTATAATTTACTTATTTATAAAAATAACATCCCCTTTTATTTTCAAAAGCTGGCTTCATCAAATGAAGTCAGCTTCAATTTAATTTAAAATGTAATTATGTCTAGTTCAGAAGTATAATTAGCATTTCCATATGGATATAAAATATACAATATATTATCTTTGCCTAAGAAAAAAGTATTTGTATTTTCTAATTTATAAATATTACTATTAATATCTCTTGTATATATATTCTGTCCAATTATTTGTTTTAATTCCTCTGATTGTTTATTTTCTTCCTCTATTCTCTCTTTTATAGTTTGGTATACTTTGTCTTCAGTGATATCCCTTGTTTGTAATAAATCTTTAAGGTTTACTTCCTTATTTGTATTTATATCATAGTTATAAGTTTGAATTATTAATCTTTGAGGATTATTTCCTTCCTTTAATGTTGCTTTTATTATTAGTGATAAAATATTGTCATTTAAATATGCTTGATACTCTACAGTATAAATTGTATTTGATTGTTTATATAATAAAATATTATCTAATTTTGATTTAAAAATACTATTAATTTTTTTATTATACTCTTGTATTATATTATTATTAATATTTATTCTAGGAATATTAACACTAATATTATATTCCCCTTGCTTTATTTCTGTTTTTTTATTACTTGTATAAATTAACTGTTTACCTTCTTCATTTTTTATTGTATTTAAAACATTATTATTTTGTAAGTCACATTCATTTTTAAAAATCGTATCAAACTCTTGAATTGCTTGTTGCAGTATTAGTTCTCTACCTTCTTGTTCTTTTTTTTCACTTCTAAAAAATTGTAAATAAACACCAATATTTATTGCTAAAATACATATTGCCAAAATAGAAATAAATAATATTTTTCTTGACTTTTTCATGTATACTCCTTTTATTAAATTTATATAAAATTATAGCATTTATTTACTTATCTTTCAATAAAAATCTTTTATCTGCAATATAAATTTTTAGATACTTGTTTATACTTATAGAATTATATAAATAGTTTATATATAGATATTTATGAATGTTTCGAATGTGATTGGAGAAGTTATTATAGTTTCTAAAATATAAAGTAATGAGGAAGCGCGATAAGCGAGAGGCTCATTACTTTATATTTTAGAAACTAT
>Ga0256407_10006160_pt1 | contig 18704 bp, 17 predicted proteins | sample RumenRJG_04DNA_FD_193489 | JGI IMG/M metagenome (GOLD analysis project Ga0256407, IMG submission 193489) | Bovine rumen microbial communities from Lethbridge, Alberta, Canada - RJG_04 | ecosystem: Host-associated > Mammals > Digestive system > Stomach > Rumen | place: Canada: Alberta...
TTTTTTTGTATTTTTTCTTTTTTTTTTTTTTTTTTTTTTTTTTTGAGCAGGTTGCACAACAATTTCCGAATGTCATCTACGTACAAATACACTTCTATAAATAAAACACATCAGAACGCGTTTTGGTTACATTTATTTTTAAATTTTTAATTTTTAAGTATTAAAAATGAGCCGCCGACCGTGGTCAGCAGCTCATTGTTTGCTGTAAATTTATTACTTGAGATATGTTGTTGTGTTGCCGATTTTTCCGCTGATTCCTTTGAAGCCTGTTGCGCAGCATACATATACTCTCATATTAGCCGCTCCGATGGAGGGAACTGTGAGTGTGTTGTTTGTAACGTTAACAACATCGCCTGTAACAGCGTCGATGTACTTTCCGTTGGGAACATTGTTAAATGTAGCGCCGCCGGAGATTGTTACACACGCGAGGCTGTCGGTTGAGCTGTCGGTGTAACGGCGGATGTACGCGATATTGCCCGAAGCAACGGCGTACTGTCCTTTTTGGAGAGCAGGTACTGCTCTGCGGATAGCGTTGAGCTTCATCAGGTGCTGTGCGAGCGGCTTGTTAAGTGTATTTGCAACTGTGCCGGAAGCTGTGTACTTACTAAAATCGGTTGCGGTAACGTCGCCCTCGAGGTAGTCGCCGTAGTAAGCTCTGCCTGAGTTTTCGAGCGAAATTAACGTACCCTTATCAATAAGCTCACCCTTCTTGAACTCTACCTCGGAACCGTAGTATACGCACGGAATTCCGCGGAAGGTGAACATAAGGTCAAGGTCTTCTGCCCAAGTCTGAGTTCCGCCGGTGAAGCGTGTGAACTCGTCGGGCTGCTCGGGAGAGTAGTCGTGAGAATCAACGTACATTACATTATATGTAGCGTCGTTGTAATACTTATCGGAAGCCTTTGCAACACCGAACGCGCTGCTTGCAGAACCGAACATTCTGTGCATTGTAAAGTCGATTGCTTCCATACCCGAAGCCTTTGAACGGTCGGGAGTGTGATAGGTTACTCCGTTGAGCGTAGCGTTTGTCGAGGTCGGCTGACTGCTGGGGTTATCCTCGGTCTTGTAGTGATCAAAGGTGAGGTTCATATTTGCGTTGATGTCCTCAGCCGTTGTGCCCCAATGCCAACTGTCAGCCCACTTTGAATTGCTCTCTTTCCAGGTGTAGTAGGGAGCGGATTCCTCTGCGTGGCCGCGGTACCAAACCTGGGTATAGCGTGTGCAGATTTCACCGAACATAAGGAAGTTGGGCTTGCCTGCAGCCTTTGCAGCGTCGTGGAGCTGGTCGTTGAACATCATATTGAGCGTTAAGCGCGGAATATGCCTTACGGTATCAACACGGAAACCGTCAACGCCCATCTCAATGTACTTGCTGTAAGCGTCAACTACGTGCTCTGCAACTGCGGGGTTCTCGGTGTTGAGGTCAACGCAGTCGCCTGCAATCTGCGCGAACTTTGTTGTCCAGTCGTCGTAGTTAGGATTCTGGAAATAACCCGTGTGGTAATAGTTGTTGGGGTTATAAGTCTCGCTTGTCGAGATTTTAGTCATCTCGTAATCCTTTGTCTCGGGAATACCGGTTGTACCGTTGCCGACATTGCCGGGATAGGTTACGTTCTTCATCAGGTTCAGTCTCTGCTGATACTGAGTTCCGGGCTGCTGCTTCCAGTAATCCTCGGGAGAGTTAAGTCCGTAGGTTTTGAGCAGGTAATCTGTGGGAATCATTGACTCCTCAAGGCTTGCCATATCCTTGGTGGTGTCCTTCTCAAAGAGGGGACAGAAGTATGATTCGCCGAAGTTGCCTGTGTGCTGGAGTACAACGTCCTGATAAATCTTCATGCCCTTCTGGTGAACCTCGTGAATAAGGTCCTCATAGGTGAAGTCAGAGCTTTCATAACGGAAGTCTACCGTGCCGAAGTCCATAGCGTGGTAGCCGTGGTAGTCGTAACCCGAGGCGTTTGTAACAACGGGCGTTACCCAGATTGCGTTAAAGCCGAGCGCCTTGATGTAGTCAAGCTTGTCGGCAAGACCTTTGAAGTCGCCGCGCCATGCCGGGTCGGAATCGGGGTTGTTAGCGTTGCTGTCGTCCCAGCAGTGAACGTCGTTGCCGGTGTCGCCGTTATAAAAACGGGTTGTCATTACAAAGTAAAGTGTGTCCTCGCGCGGATCGGAGCTGTCGATGGGGTCTGTCTGGTCGGGATCGTACTTTGACCACTTGCCGTTGTCAAACCACCACTCCTGAGTACCGCCCTCGGCAGCGGTAAGCTTCTGCTCCTTGGAGTACTGCTTGCCGTCTGCTCCGGTGATGAGCGCGTTAACCTTTGTAACGCCTGTAACAGTGTAGTTAAACCATTCGCCCGAGGCTGTCATTTTCTCGCCCGGGTAGGATTGGGACATCGCTTTGTTTGTGGGAAGCGAGTTCCAAAGATAAATATAAGGTTGTGTAAGGCCGTCCTGCCTTGCGTGAACTATAATCTGCTCATTAGCTGAAACCTCTTCGGTGTCCTCGGAAGAAACCGCCGCTGAGGTTGTGATAATACCAACCGAAATTGCAATGATTAAAGCCAACAGGACAGCGCAAATCTTTTTAATTTGCATATTATTTTACCCCCTGAAGGTTAAGCTGAAATCATATTTTTCTTTAATAGAATTATTTTAAGAGTGCCTGCTGGATAAGTGTTGCGTCAAGAACGGTGATTCTGCCGTCGCCGCTCATATCTGCAAGTGCGATAACAATATCCTTAGCCTCTTCGTACTCTGCTACGTGCATCTGTACGTAGGTAGCGTCCTTGATGTTGAAGTAGTGGTCCATGTTGGCGTCGCCCTTGTTGTAGCCCGACGGAGTTGTAGGCTGCGGTGTTGTAACGGGAGCGGTTGTAGCAACGGGAGCGGTTGTAGCAACAGGAGTTGTGGGCTTAACCGTTGTGGGCTCCTCCATTGTTACGGGCTGAGTCGGGATAGGACCGTCGGCAGTAGCGGTGTAGTTGTAGGTCTTTGTAACCGTTGAGTTATCGGAAGCCTGAACGTATACGTTAACAACGTAGTTACCTGCCATTGTGGGAGTAAACTTATATGTGTTGTTAAGGGTATAGTAGGGTGTGTTCTTTACACCGTTGGGATCGGTAACGATGTACTTGTAGAACAGCAAGTTTGTGCCGGTCTTTCCGCCGCCGGCTGTAACTGTAACGGTGTTTGCAACGCCTGCCTTGATAAGGTTGAGGTTAGCAGGAGTTACGCTCTTGATAATCGGCTTTGTAACCGAAGAATCGTCAGCAACTGTAAGTGCGAGTGTACGGCTGTTCTCGTTACCTGCGGTATCCATAAAGTCGTACTTGATTGTGTAGCTGCCTGCGACTGACGGAGTCCAGGTTACGGACTTTGCGGTGCTGAAGTTAGAGATAACCGATGTGCCGCCGCCTGCGTTTGTAACCGAAAACTTGTAGTAAACGGTTGCGCCGTTAATGTTTTTAGCCTCGGCGCTGAGGGTTACATCCATTCCGGGATAGATGTCGCTTGAAGGATCAGCGGTGTATGAGGTAACGCGAAGATCGCTTGTGTCGTAAACCTTCCATGTGCCGCCGTCATAAATCTGTCCGTCGTGCGCTGTGAGGTCTGATGTCTGGCTCTGACCGTTGTTGCTGAATATGCAGTTAGCATATGTCTTTGTAGCGGTGTACATCCAAACGTCGTCGTCAACCTTTGTCATAGCCTTTCCGGGCCAGCCGTTGTTGTCGGAGTTGCTGTTCCACATATAGCAGTACGGAGTTGACCAGTTATCATTGTTTTTATAATAAACTGTCATACCTGTGGAAGAAGATCCGCCGCTTGTAGTAGGCTGAACCGCTGAGGTTGTCGCGGTTGAACCGCCGGCTGAGGTTGTCTCCTGGGGAGCGTCTGCGTATGCCGACCATGTGCCCGCCTTGAGGTCATAAATTTGACCGCTCTTGCCGGGATAAGTAATGTCGGTTGTCTGGTTGTCGGTACCTCCGCTGCCGTTATCAAAAATAACTTTGTCGAAGGCTTTGGTCAGCTTGTAAGAATAAACGTTATCCTTAACAAGCGTCATTTTTACGCCCGGCCACGCGGCATTGTTGCCGAGGCTGTCGCTCCACATATAGCAGTATACGTTGCTCCAGCCATTGTTCAGCCTGACATAAACAGTGTCTCCGGCGGCAGCGAACGCACTAACCGTGCCGACCAAAACAGCTGAGAATACCAGGGCTAAACACAGCACAAGACATAAAAATTTGTGTTGTTTCTTTGCCATAATATGTCCCTCCATAGCATAGAATTTTGCGAAAATAAAACTTTTACGCATCATACAAATATAGTTTACAATAATTGCGTTTTTTTATTTTTCTGTTTTAGAATTATTTATTTTTTTAACTGCCAAAAATAAGCTTCTCTTTTTGTGTAAATTGCCAATTGTTTTATGCAATATAGAAAAAGAAAGCTCCCGAATTTGTACACGCAAATTTCGGGAGCTGATTTTGGTTTTATTTATTTTTAATTTTGTCCCAATACGCCTTGAACGCCTGCTCGTTTTTGTTGTCTCCGAAGCGGTAATATTTTCTGTCCTTAATCGCGTCGGGCAGGTACTGCTGATAGGTGTAGTGGTTGGGGTAGTCGTGGGGATAGATGTAATGCTGGCCTTTGTTTGGGTTGTCCTCGCCGTCGTAGTGCATATTTTGGAGCTGGCGCGGAACAGGGCCTGAATTACCGCGGCGGATATCACCCAACGCCTCGTCGATTGCGGCTTCGCCAGAGTTTGACTTTGGAGCGTTGCAGACCATAATAACCGCGTCGGCAAGGGGAATTCTCGCCTCGGGTAGTCCGACCGCCTGAGCTATGTCCACGCAGGCCTTTACAATCGGGATAATCTGCGGATATGCAAGTCCCACATCCTCGCAGGCGCAGACCATAAGCCTTCTGCATGCGCTCGTAAGATCGCCTGCCTCGAGCAGTCTGCCGAGGTAATGCAAAGCAGCGTCGGGGTCCGAGCCGCGCATACTTTTTTGATAAGCCGAAACTATGTCGTAGTGCTCGTCGCCGTCACGGTCGTAGCGCATGGAGCTTTTCTGTACGAGCTGTTCTGCGATTTCAACCGTGATTTTCTTAACTCCGTCCTCGGTATCGGCGGCTATTGCGGAGAGCTCAAGAGCGTTGAGCGCCTTGCGGACGTCGCCGCCGCAGCCTGCCGCGATTTTCTCCGCCGCGCCCTCGCACAGTTCAACCTCTGTTCCCTGCTCCTCTCCGAGCAGCTTTGCAGCGCGAGAAAGCGCTTTTTCGACCTCTTTAGGCTCGACCGACTTGAATTCAAAAACCGTACATCGGCTTAAAATAGCGTTGTACACGTAAAAATACGGGTTCTCGGTAGTTGAGGCAATCAGGGTGATACTGCCGTTTTCAATGTACTCGAGCAAAGTTTGCTGCTGCTTTTTATTGAAATACTGAATTTCGTCGAGGTAGAGCAAAATTCCGTTTATGCCCTCAAAGGTGTCAAGTCCCGAAACAATCGACTTTATATCCGCTGTTGAGGCGGTTGTACCGTTGAGCTTTTTGAGGGTTTTGTGCGTTTTGTTGGCTATATATGTGGCGAGAGTCGTCTTGCCCACGCCCGACGGACCGTAAAAGATAAGGTTCGGGATTTCGCCGCTCTCGACAATTTTTCTGAGCGGCTTACCGGGAGCGAGCAAATGGCGCTGACCGACGATATCGTCTATTGAACTCGGTCTTAATCTGTCTGCCAGGGGTTTGTTCATAAAATCACCTAAAAATTGCGGGCGAGACAGCGCTCGCCCATACAATCAAATCTTTTAATTATTCATAAAGAGGATACTTTTTGCAGATAGCCTCTACGCCGGCTCTTACCTTCTCCTTGCTGTTCTCGTAGTCATTGAGAACGAGGGTGATGTACTCTGCGATGAGGTCCATATCCTCTTCGTTGAGACCTCTTGTTGTAACCGCGGCAGTGCCGATTCTTACGCCGCTGGTAACAAACGGTGAACGCGGTTCGCCGGGGATAGTGTTCTTGTTGACCGTGATGTAGCAGTCGTCAAGTCTTGCCTCGAGCTCCTTGCCGGTAACGTCGGTGTCGCGGAGGTCGAGAAGCATAACGTGGTTGTCTGTACCGCCCGAAACGAGCTTACAGCCGCGCTTGAGAAGTCCCTCGGCAAGCGCCTTGCAGTTTGAAACCACCTTTGCGCCGTACTCCTTGAACTCGGGCTTTAACGCCTCGCCGAAGCAAACTGCCTTTGCGGCGATTGTGTGCATAAGCGGACCGCCCTGGGTTCCGGGGAAGATCGCCTTGTCAATCTGCTTTGCGAATTCCTCACGGCAGAGGATAAGACCGCCGCGCGGACCGCGGAGAGTTTTGTGAGTTGTAGTTGTAACAAACTCACAGTAAGGCACGGGGTTGGGATGAACTCCCGCGGCTACAAGGCCTGCGATGTGAGCCATATCTACCATCAGATAAGCGCCTACAGCGTCGGCGATTTCTCTGAGCTTAGCAAAGTCGATAATTCTGGGATAAGCCGAAGCGCCTGCCACAATCATCTTGGGCTTGCACTCCTTTGCGATTTCCAAAACCTTATCATAATCAATGCGGTGGGTTTCGCTGTCAACGCCGTAGGGAACGAAGTTGAAGTATTTACCCGAAATGTTTACGGGCGAGCCGTGTGTGAGGTGTCCGCCCTCGTTGAGGTTCATACCCATTACGGTGTCACCGGGCTCGAGCATAGCGAAGTAAACCGCTGTGTTTGCCTGTGCGCCCGAGTGAGGCTGAACGTTTGCGTGCTCAGCACCGAAAAGCTCGCAGGCGCGCTGACGCGCGATTTCCTCGACAACGTCTACGCACTCGCAGCCGCCGTAGTAACGCTTTCCGGGATAACCCTCGGCGTACTTGTTGGTCAGGTGGCTGCCCATTGCTGCCATAACAGCAGGTGAAACTATATTTTCGCTTGCGATGAGCTCAAGATTGCGTCTCTGTCTTTTGAGCTCGCTGTTCATTGCATTTCCTACCGCGGGATCGTACTCCATAAGATATTCAAGTGCCGCGATGTTTGTAAGTTCACTCATTTTTAACTTCCCCTTTGTGTTTGATTATCATTTAAGACTAAGCGCCCTGTGCTTTAAGGCGTATAAATCTTCCAATGTCTCAATTCTTCCTGCTTCATTTCTGAGCTTTGCCGCGCCGCGGATTCCCTTAAAATAGCCCATCACAAGCTTGCGCGCTTGTCTGAGCGCGATATACTCGCCCTTGTACTCGACCATCTTTTCAATGTGGGCGCACATAACGTCCAGCTTTTCGTCGAGAGAGGGATAGTACAGCGGTTTCTCGGGATTTTCAAGCAGTGAATTTATCTGTGAAAATATCCACGGATTTCCGAGGCTCGCCCTGCCGACCATAACAAAGTCCGCGCCGGTTATTTCGAGCACATGCTTTGCTTTTTCGGCAGAATCAATGTCGCCGTTTGCGATTACGGGAATGCTCACGCTCTGCTTTAGCTGACGGATTATATCGTAATCTACCGGCGGCTTGTAGTACTGACGGCGGGTTCTGCCGTGGATTGTCACCGCCGAAGCGCCTGCCTGCTCGCAAATCCCTGCGACTTCAATCGCGTTAATGCTGTCCTCGTCCCAGCCCTTGCGGATTTTTACCGTTACGGGCACGGGGCTGACTTCGACAACCGCTTTTACAATCTCGCCGCACAGCTTTGGATTTTTCATCAGGGCGCAGCCGCTTCCGCTTCCGCTGATTTTCGGAGCCGGGCAACCCATATTAATGTCGATGATATCGGGGTTATTCTTCATAGCCGACAGCGCCGCCTGAGCCATTGTTGACGGCTCGTCACCGAAAATCTGAATTCCGCACGGACGTTCCTTGTCCGAGGTTTTCATAAGCTCCTCGCTCTTTTTGTCCTTAAATGAGAGCGCCTTGGAGCTGACCATTTCGCTGACGCAGTAGCCTGCACCGTAGCTTACGCAAAGCTCGCGGTAGGCCCGGTCGCTGATGCCTGCCATCGGCGCTAAAAGCGCGCGTGAATTCAGGCGTACTCCGCCTATTTTATACTCGCTCATACGCCGCGGTTTTTCCTTCCGCCTGCCTTTGTACTTATGGCAACGGCGAGAATTACAACAATTCCGACAGCCACGCAAATCCACGAAGCAGCGCCGAACGCCTTGTTTGTGGAGTAGGTCTTTTGGCTGACGGTTTTGGGAACCGTAGGCGGAATAAAGAACTCGGTTGTTCCGGTGTTTGAGTTGTTGTCGATGTTATTAATTTGTCTTTCGGTCTCCTGCTGAGGAGCTTCTGTCTCACGCTGAGGGGCTTCAGTCTCAATCTCAGGCTTGGGCGCCTCGGTCTCAGGCTGAGGAGCAGCGGTTTCAGGCTCGGGCTGTGGAGCTTCGGTTTCGGGTTGGGGAGCCTCGGTCTCAGGCGGAACATATTCTGTCTGAGCAGGCTCGTCCGGAACGGATGAACCCGATGAACTGCTGTCATCGTTATCCGCCAGAACTCCGAATGTGCCGAAAAGCAACAGCATTACGCCGAACAAAATTGCAAATACTCTTGCACCCAGCTTGCTGTGTTTCATATCAATACCTCACTGTAAATTGCGGTAAATCAATATATTGTGTGCATATATAGCTATTATACCAAACAAGAGGGTGTATTTCAATAGCAATTTTGACAGAGATTGGTTATAAGAAAACATATATTTTATAGATAAACCTGTTAAATCATTATTTTTAACTTAACACCTCGGACAAAACCTTTCCGAGCAAAGTACCCGTGTACTCTACCTCGTCGATTGAATTCGCGTCCGAGCCGACCTCGATAAGCAGAGAACCGTCGCAAATATATTCGTTATAGGCAAAAAAGTCAAAGCTGAGCGGTCTGGTCATTCCGGGGTAGAGCTTTTCCGCTGTATTTTGGATTTTCAGCGCGAAATTCAGGTTGTTCTGCCAGTGGTCAAAATCCCTCTCTCCGTAGTAATCGCAGCCCGACAGCACCATAATCTGAGCGCCTTGCTTTCCGTCGTACTCAAAAACAGGCTTTACCTTCCGCTCGTCTGTACCGAGCGCGTCGCGGTGGATATCGAGCACGACCTTAATCGAGCTGTTTTCCGCCATATCCGCCTGAACGGTCTGAGCGCTGCGGTCGTAAGCGCCGTTGTATGTAGAGTCGTGAACCGTGGTGTCGTGCAGGGTTTTTATTCCGTTTTTCTCGAGCTCCTGAGCTATTTTATCGCCCACCGCCACAACGCTGAAATCCGTATTCTGCGTTCTGGAATAATAGCTTTCGTAAAAATAATCGACGCTTTCGTCGAGGTACGCCTCAGTTGTGTGGGTATGGTAAATCAACACCTGCGGAGAGGATGAATTTTTCTCGGTTTTAAACGTGAGCGGAGCGTTTAAAAGGCTCTCAAAATCAAAATCGAGCCCGGTTTTATTCTTAACGCAGCACTCCCCTACCGCCGTGCCGTCAAAGCCGATTTGCTTTTGAGCGACTTCATACTTTTCCTCGCCCTTATGAGGGGCAAGACTGTCGTAATAGCCTGTCTTATCGCGGACTTTTGCCGATGTTGAGGTCGAAGCTTTAACGCTCTTTTCCTTATCCTGCTTGACAGGCAGGGTTTGCTGAGTTTCTTCGGTTAACTCAGGCTCTGTACCTGCCTGCACGGGATACACGCCGTCGGTCAATGTAAATGCCGCGGCGGCAAGCGCTCCGCTCTGAGAATCAAAACATTCCGGAAGTCTGCGAATAACACAAAAAGCCGCCAAAAACACGAGTGAAAACGCGACTGTCGCCTTTAGCAGCTTTAAGATTTTTCCTTTGATTTTCACATTACCACCCAAGTATATATATGCGGACAGGGTGGTATTTTATTACATCAGCTCTACAAGCTCGCTCAGGCTGAATCTGTCCTGCAAAGCGGCGTTCAGCGCAAATCCGAGCAGGCGCGAGGCTCGCTCTGTAAGCAAATCAATCTCGCGCGGAATAACAACCATATTCCTGCTAAGCTTCGGGAGATTTTCAAGCTCTCCCTGACGTTCCAAGCCGAGCAGATCGCCTGCCAGAGTCTGAACGTCAACGACCGTCGGAACGCCCACCGAAATCACCGGAACGCCGATTGTATTCTTGTTTATCCTCGTGCGGTGATTGCCGACTCCTGCGCCCGGGGAAATTCCGGCGTCGCTTATTTGCAGAGTTGTACCGAGCCTTTCAAGCCTGCGCGAAGCAAGCGCGTCAATCACCACAACGGCGTTCGGGCGGATCCTCTTAACCACGCTGAGAATATACTCGCCTGTTTCAATACCGGTTTGACCTGTCACGCCGGTATTCATAACCGCCACGGGGCGCAATCCGTCAAGCCCTGCCGAACGCGCGAGCTCACCCTGGATATGCCTTGTCGCGAGCACCTTAAGCGCGGTTTTTGGTCCTAAGGCGTCCGGAGTAATTTCCTCATTTCCAAGACCTACCACGAGTATAAGTCCGTTCACAGGAATAAGCCTTCGGATTTCCCTGCCGATTGCCGCAAGGCGCTTGTCGGTTGACGTGAAATTATCCGTCAGCGACGGCAGTGCGACAGTGATATACGTTCCTATATCCTTGCCGAGCGTCTGCTTTGCCTTCTCCGTCTTTACCGTCAGGCGAGAGATTGAAAGTCCGCTTTCGCTGTAGGTTTTGTAGTCAATTCCCTTTACGCTGCCGCCTGCAAGCTCACGCGCTTCTACCGCGAGGTCGGTTCTCAGGTACATTTTCTCAGTCCTTAATAGTTTTCTAAATCTATTCTTTACTGCTTACAAATTATTATTCTTTACATTCGCTAAATTGTTTGATATAATATCAATAATTATACAGGTAATACTATTGAGGTACTATGATGAGATATAAAAAACTGTTAAGCTCGATAATCTCCGTAACCGCCATATGCGCGGTTTTGGTCTCGGCGTTAAGCTTCTCTGCTTCTGCCACGGAAATTGATGAGGAAGAATTAATTTCCGCTCCGCAGGCAGTTTTGGACAGCGTAGCAGAGGGAAATACAGAAAGCTCAAGCCTTCCCTCAACGTACAGCTCGGTCGATTTGGGCTATGTTTCTTCCATTAAAGAGCAGCTCTACAACGACTGCTGGGTTTACGGCGCACTCGGAACGCTTGAATCCACGCTGTTAAAAAACGACCTATACATAGGCGATATGTCGGTCAATCACGCCAACATCTGGGGCTCGACACGCAGCAGCGGAAAGGGCTGGGTAAGACGTACAGGCGAACCAGGCAGAGCAAAAATAATGCTCGGATATTTAACCTCATGGCAAGGAGCGGTTTTGGATAGCAAGCTGCCCGGCCTCGAATTAACCGATTATACTCCTGACGAATTGCCGACAGGTTTGGCGGATTTCGGCGTTACTTCAATAAAATATCTTTACCGTGAGGATGCAGACTCAATCAAGCAGGCAATTATGGAGAGCGGCGGTATCAGCACATACTATTCGAATTCCGTAAACTGCTTTAATTACGACACTTATTCGTTCTATATGTCCCCCGACTACGCCGACTCTTATATGGGACACGCGATTGAGATTGTCGGCTGGGACGACAATTACCCGGCAGAGAATTTCAAGGAAACTCCCTCGGAAAACGGCGCATGGCTTGTCAAGAACAGCTGGGGCGATGATTGGGGCATCAACGGATTTTTCTGGATTTCCTACGAGGACAGGGATTTGTTCCATCCCACAAAGTACACCCCGTCATATCAGATTAAGTCGATTGATAAAATCACCGAAGATACCAAGCTTTTGCAGAACGAAATTTACGGCGCGACATATGAGTTTAATTACATTAAAGGCGACGAGCTGACCGCGTTCGAAAGCTTTGATTTTGACAGCGATTATAATGTGCTTGACAAGGTGGTTTTTGAGACTACAAGCCAAGGCGCTGACTACAAAATTTACTACGTTCCCGACAAAGACGGCGTACCCGACAGCGACGAAAGCAACTGGACTGAGCTTTACAGCTCAACGGTTGAATACGCAGGATATATTTGCGCTGACTTTGATGATTTTGAAATTCCCGATTCGTCAGGTAATGTGGCTATTAGAATTTCTGCACTTCCCGGCGCTGAAAGCGCAAGCCTCGGCGTTTGCGAATGGCTTACCTCGGGCGGAAAATTCACTTTTAAGTATCAAACCGAAAAAGACCTAAGCTACGTTATGGACAACGGCAAAATCTACGATACCAAGGACTGGTACTCCGAGATTGGCGACGACAATATGGGCGGAACTTTTTCGATTAAAGCGATTACCAAAAAGTCTGCTCCCAAGCTCGGCGACGTTGACCTCAACGGCATTGTCGATATCAACGACGCAACCCTGCTTCAAAAGCACATAGCTCTGATTGTAAAACTTGACGATAAAGCATTATCGGTTTCCGATATGAATGGTGACGGCTATATCACAATCTCCGACGTTACCCTTATCCAGCAAATGATAGCTGAAATTTAAAAAGTGCCGGTGGGCACTCTCGCTCGCCTTTGGAAAACGTGACCGTACGGAAAATATCTGTAACGGCGGGATTAAAATGCAGCAGTATCATATAAAGTAAAAACAGGCTCTCCGAAACTAACGGAGAGCCATTTTTTATGATATTAAACTTATTCCTGAGCCGTCTTAATCACTCACACGGCTCAAATTTTTCTGATAATTTTTGATTTCTTTCCGCATTTACACTTGAAATATTAATTAAAATTGCATAATCATCTTTTCTTCTCAAATATGTTGTAACGCATATATCGTTCCAGCTTTTAAAAACCTTATCATCGGCTTGGGAATATCCGAGTTTTTCATAAAAGCCTGTTGCTTCCAATCTGGCATCTATAATTATTTCGGTATAGCCAAGTTCGGTTATCCACTTCTCTGCTTCATTAATAACTCTTGCTCCGAGGTGTTTCCCGCGATATTCTGGAAGGACAACAACACGACCCAGCAGGACACAATCAGCGTTCAATTCATAAAATCTGCAAGTTGCAACCGGATAAGTGTCATCCAACAAAACTATGTATTTACTTTCAGCACCGTCATGCCCGTCAAATTCCTCCTGAAGCGAAATATGATGCTGACGGTTCATTCCCTGCACTCTAACGGAGTACGCCCCTGCGCGTTGCCATGTTTCAATTGCTCTAATAGCATTGTATCTTTTCATGTTTTCTACCTTATTTGTTTTCGGCATAAAACGGACAGCGTTGCTTTATACACTGCACGTTCATTCCCGAAAACTCGCATTTTTGTTCTTCATATTCAAGCTGTGTATTATAGCGTTTGTTAATGTATTCTACAGCATTTCTAAAGGCGAGCATGGCATCCCTTTTGCAACAGCGAGGTCCGTTGATGTTTCCTAATGTTTCTGTTGCTTTAGCGGTAAAAGACATATGATCGCCCCAACTACCGTCGGTTGATAACGGTCCTGTTTTGTCTATGATTGCCAGTGCCGCACCGATAGATGTAACAGCTCCACACACTCCCCATAAGCCACACATTGCACCGGGCATTTTAAGCGCTTCATTCAACAGTCTATTCAGACATTCATCTATATCAATTTTGTTGCCTGCGTTTTTATATGCTACAAGCAAACTTGCACCGTCAAGCATATGATGCTCCGGTCCATGCATACTGATATAATCCTTATGCGCTATGTTTTTGAAGATTTTGACGGGATTAATTCCCGTTTCTTCTTTGATATCACGAATTATTAGTCTTTCTTTTTCTTCCAGTGTCATTTCAGTCACCAAGTTTCATTCCGTATTTGAATTAGGCTTCTGCATTTTCTTTCTGTCATAAACCTTCTTGCTCTTGACCACTCTGGTTGTCGGCTTCAAGCCGTTCCAATCACGTCGGCTTCGAGTATGGTATTTCTTCTGTTCCTTTTTGCTTTGCTTGTTTAGGGGTATCAGCTTCACGCTCGTCACCTCCGGTTTTGAAAAATAGATTTTTATAAATGCAACAGCACAGCGATCCTTTTTCCGAGTAAAACGCCAAGAATACAAAATGCTACACTCAATACTATATAAATGCTTCCGGTTAAATACGCTTTCTTTTCAAATAAAGAGAACGCTTCAAGCGAAAAAGTTGAAAATGTCGTGAAACCTCCGCACACCCCTGTTTTCCAGAACAAAACTGCATTATCAGAAGCATTATCTTTATTGCTGACAATACCGACAATGAATCCAATCAGTATTGCTCCAATGATATTTGTTATCAACGTAAGTACTGGGAAATCGGTTTTTACGGGAATAAGGCTGATAGCATATCTCCCTATTGCGCCTAACGCGCCGCCAAGAGCAACAAATAAAAAACTCATTTGATTTCTATCCTCCTGAGTACTGATCTTTAAAATTGTAGAATATCCGACTACTCATGCAGTTCCAGTGGAAGTCCGTCAGGATCACGAAAGAAGGTCATCTTCTTTCCCGTGTAGTCATCTCTGCGTATTGGCTCTGTGGGAATCCCCAAATCATTCAGTTCAGCGACAACTTCTTCTAAATTATCTACCGCAAATGCAAGGTGCCGCAAGCCACACGCTTCGGGATCAGTCACACGCTTTGGCGGATTCTGTACACAGAAAATCTCCAATTCCGCGTTTCCGAGCTGTAAATCCAATTTCGTATCTTGTTTATTCGGACGATAGTTTTCCCTGATGATTTTAAAGCCAAGCAAATCCACATAGAAATGCCTTGTCCGTTCATAATCGGAAGTGATGATTGCAATATGATGAATGCTATTCAGCTTCATTTTTCAGCCCCCATTACCCATTATTAATCTAATCATATCAGAAAAACAAAGGATTGTCCATAAACCTCCGCAAGAAAATGCGGAGGTTTTCTTGGACAATTTTTCTGTTATCTGCCGCCTGCTTTGCCGAACAAGGCTGATTTGTATTTCGGAGCGATAACCTGAAGCAGATATCTCTCGTTACCGCAGCGATAAAGGCAAGTACCCTGCGAACTGAAACGAATCAGCTGATACTCATTCGGCTCAACCATGAGCGCCTCTTCATAGTCCTTGGCGTTGATGTTGCCGGGATAGAAAAGGAAGTGGTGAGTCGGAATGGAGAACAATGGCTTTGTGAACTCCTTGATGTCGGGAAGCAGAAAGTCCTCGATATTCTGCGAAGCGAGAATCACGGAGCTTTCCTTTTTACGGACGCGCTTCATGGCGTTGCGGATATACTCAATGGCTGTACGGTTACTCAGGAAGAGATACAACTCGTCAATGGAGGCAACCGTGTTGCCGATGCCGAGGAGCTTGTTGCTCATATACGACAGAATATTGAAAAGCATTGCATCCTTGAGCCGGCGGTTCGTGTCAAGTAAGCCTTTTACGCCGAAACAAAGAAAGGTGTCATCGGTGATGTTAGTGTGTCCGTTGAAGTATTTGCTTTCCGCACCGATGCACATAGAATGCAGACCGAGGCATACCTCCTGCAACGTCTGCTCGGTATAGATGTGCTTACGCTTGGAATCGAAGGATTTGAACTCTTCCTCGCAGATTTCATAGAGGTCTTTCATGATTGGAAAATCAAACGGTTTCTTCTGACTGTAGTCAGTCGCGTCTGTAATACCGAATCTGGCGTAAAGCTTCATCAGCAGGATTTCGATGGTATCGAGCTGTTGGTCGGTGAAATCCTTATAGGCGCGAAAGAAGTCTTTGAGGAACGCAATGTGCTGACTCAGCCTTGTAACGCGCCTAAAAGCGTTAGGCGTATTCTCATCGGTATCTTCATCGTTGGATTCTCCCCAATCCTTTGGTTCGAGAGGATTGATTTTGTACTGACCGTTCATAAAATCAATATAACAGCCGCCGAGTGAAGTAGTCAAGTCCTCGTACTCCGCTTCGGGGTCGAGACAGATTAAGGATTTACCGCTTTCACGGATGTTGGTAAGAAGCAGTTTCAGCAGGAATGATTTACCCTGACCGGAGTTGCCGAGAATAAGAACATTACTGTTTGTCTTGTCCTCTGTTCTGCGGTCAAAGTCAACGAGGATGTTCGTGCCGTATTTATCGCGCCCGATATAGAAGCCGTTGGGATCCGTCTTGCCTGAGAAGTTGAACGGAAACATATTTGCCACCGAGCTTGCAGGCAGAACGCGCTCATAGAGAGAGCCGAACATATTCGTGCCAAGCGGATTCACAGAGAGGAAACCTTCTTTCTGCCGAAGCGTGAGCTTGTCCACCTTGATCTTTGAACGCGCCAGCTCCATATCGATATCCGTTTGCAGTTCTCTGAGTTTCTTCTTAGATTTCGCCTTCAACTCAATAAACACAGAGCAATGGAGCAGAATTTCATATGCGCGCTGTACATTGGCAATCAGCGAAGTTACATCCTGCAAGTTACCCTGCGCCTCGATGGTTTCGGATACATTGTTTCCTGAGGACTGGAGCTTGTTCTTTCTCTCTGCGTGCTGCAATATCTTGTTTTGCTCAAAGGGTTCAACAAGGCGATTATAGATTCGCAACGTTACCCCGTTGCGGTCTGCAAGCTGAGAGAGTATCGCCTGTTCCTCGGTTGATGGAGCATACTCATGGATTACCCACGCACAGCGATAACTGTCGCCTACGATATAATAATTTGCTTTGAAGCTGATGGTTGAGGGCAGAATCATATCAAAGAAATCCTTGGTATAAATCTGTTCCTTTTCATCAGCTGTTAATTCTTTGGATTTTCTCTTGAATAAAGACATTATTTCCTCCTGTCGCGTCATTTGCAACGGGAGGTATTTATCAGTCATCCGCATTGCAAATGACTGATAATTAGATTAGAGTGGAGTGTTATCCCTTTACAGCAAGTACCACGATTCTGTCATCCTTCGCGCTTCCGCAGCAAGTGGACAACGTCAAAATCTGCTGACCGTATTTCGGAGTGATACCCGTATCGTAAAGGGAATGCTTGAGTGCGTAACCGATTTTGGTGTCGTACTTTCTCTCTGTTTCAGCGTTCAGAAAGTTGTACCAATAATCGTTTGACTTGATTTTCATGACGGAAAACACTCTGTATGCCGCCGCGCCGTTCTTGGTTTCAAGCACTACGTTGGGATGCGCGTTTCTGTAACTTTCATACTGATAGTTGCACAGGTCGGCAAACATAGTGCCGCCGTTCATGTGGTGTCCGTAGATAATGAGGTTGTCATCACTTTCGGAACATCTCGCGTCAAGAAACGGCGTACCGCTGTAACTGTAATTGCCGTAGAAATCCGTGTACAGATACTTTTCGGGATTTGACGGCGTGTGCATAACCGGATAGCTGATGTTCGTGCCGTCAATGCTCACCCAGCCGAAACAATCATCATTCATATTGATGAGTTCCGAGATAGAGTGAGGCTGATAGTATTCCGGCTGTTCATATTCGACAGCCATATTCTGAATATCTGTATCAGCTGTGACGTTGCCGTTGTCCTCATCCTCTGCGCTGCAGATAACCGGATGAGGCAATCTGATGCGGGGCGTTGTAACGGTTTCTTCAATCTGTGAAAAATTATCATCTGCCTGCTGTTCGGCATTTGACCTCTCAATGATTGAGTAAATGCAGGCAAAAATAACAATGCCAAACGCGAGAATAACCGCAATTGTGCTGCCGATACTCTTCCAATTTCTTGCTTTCTTTTTCTGCATAGTTAATCGTCCTTTCCGTCTTTCAAATACTGAATCCCGTCATAGTCGGGAATGCTCTCGCCGTTGAGACTTGCGTCATAATAAATGGCGAGGAAGCGCTTGATGTCATCCTTTTTCAATCGCTTGATATCAAAGTTCTGTTCGCTGATGATTTTTTCTACCCTGTTCGCAATTGTCAGCACCTGATCGTCGGACGCATTTTTGCAGCGAACAATAAAGAGAAACTGTCTTGCAGTGGAACCTTCGACATTGAGATTGTCGAGGAATTCAAAATCCTTTTTGAGCAGTTCTCTGACTCCCTGATGCGGCTCGTTCTCGATACGCTTCAGCAGATAGCTTTTGTTGGTATCAAAGCATTCAGCCGCGTCGGTACAGTTGACTTCGATATCAGGCACAGCAGAAAGAACCATCATCAAATGATTAATCTTAATCTCAATGTTCTCATAGGAGAGAACAGAGATATTTGTCGGTACTACGCTGAAAAAGACAAAAGTATTCTTGCCTACCTTCAATCCGTGTTTTGTAAATGCTTTGATACCGAGAAGGTCCTGCACAGACTGTCCCTTTTTCTTCTTTTTGTTAAGGCTCTTCAGCTTTTGGCGCTGCGCCTTCAAATTCTTCTTTTCCTCTTTTGTCATTTATCTTCTTCCCTCTTTCCAGATGAATTTCTGTTGTGTGAGCATAAAATACTTTGCGGCGTACTTGATAAAATCCAAAACCGTTGTATCTGAAAAGCGGATTGACAGAAAAGCAAAAGCCAGCGTCAAAGCAAGCGGCACAACAATTCCGGTCTGCGAAAGAATAAGGATAGAGAGCAGCAAAGCCACACACATGATGGCAAAATCCCTGAGCGACCACAGCCAGAGGTTGGTTGTGGCGCGGAGATTCTGCGGATATAAATAGGTTTTCATTTGATACCTCCGATAGATATATCTTCGTTATATGCAGAGTCGCAAAATTCCTGCGGCGTTTGGTCATAGCATTCTTTTATCTTCTCTGCTATCATTTCCTTGATAAACTGCGATTCAGACTCAGTCGGTTCAT
>Ga0256407_10006161_pt1 | contig 18701 bp, 15 predicted proteins | sample RumenRJG_04DNA_FD_193489 | JGI IMG/M metagenome (GOLD analysis project Ga0256407, IMG submission 193489) | Bovine rumen microbial communities from Lethbridge, Alberta, Canada - RJG_04 | ecosystem: Host-associated > Mammals > Digestive system > Stomach > Rumen | place: Canada: Alberta...
AGATTCAGATTCGGAAAGAATTCCTGAAACCACGAGACGACCCCGAAATCTTGGACGATGACCGCGTCCAGTCCCGTCTCGTAAAGACGCTTCATCTCCGGGTAAACGAGTTCTAGCTCCGCGTCGGAAAGAATCGTGTTGAACGTGAGATGTACGGACGCGCCGACCCGGTGCGCCCGGTCGATCGCCGCGCAATATTCGTCGACCGAAAAATTCTGAGCGAAACGACGCGCTCCGAATCCCGAAAGCCCCATGTAAACTTCGTCGGCGCCCGCCTTAAGCGCGGCGTCGAGGCGCGAAGAATCCCCTGCGGGCGCCATGATCTTCATATGTCGCTCCTTGGTTCAAAGGTTATGGACGGCAAACTCGCGTTTTACGATACGTCCCTTTTCCTTTGAATTCTAGAAATCCTTTGTCTCTGAGGAGTTGTAATTGTTGTCTGATTTTTGCGCGAATATTGTTGTTGTTTGGCCTTTTTTGTGACAGCGTTGTTTCAAACTGGTAAACCTCGTCCAGTGTAAAATCATCTTTTGGAATCATATTAACGCAATTCAACACATCCAAAAGCCAACCTTGCTTGTTTAGATTATCTAGTTGCAGTCGTTTTGCATTTGCAACTTTTGCCACAACGCGTTCCATACTTGTTATCTGTCCGGCTTTTATCACGTCGATTCGCCCTTGAATTGGGATTTTTTCAAGGAGTATGTTGCATCCGACCCATCCCGCTCGCTTTGCAGTTGGAGCGAGAGGCGGCCTTTTTTCTATGACGTCAGGGATGAAAAAATGATTGGGAACGAACAGGAAATCAGTAACGACGCGGTTGACAAGGGAATAGCTTAAAAAAAAGAAATCGGGCGATTTTCCGCTTGTGATCCGTTTTATCATAGCGGCATATGCGCCGTCTGATACTTTCGACGATATTAACCCATTTTTACTTTTTAATTCATATTGAGATCCGCATCGAGGACAGAAAAAATCAGCGACGGGTTTGTTGTTCTCAAAATGTTCACACTTTAGGCAACCGCATCTAGGACAGAACATATTGCGTTCAAACCAGTCTTCAGTCAAGACCCTCGCAATTTGCGACTTTGAGCGGAACTTTTCCCCTAGATTGACGTGTAAATCAAGATTCATTCGAATACGTTCTAAGATTTCGAAAATCGCAATTTAAAAAAACTGTCCTCTACATTTCTGGGAAATGTTCTGAAACCTCGTAAACGAACCTTCCGACCTCGCGTTTTGACGGCGTTTTACAAGAATGGGGAAATAGGAGAGACGTTGCTTAAATATCGTCGTCCCCTTCGAATCCGAGTTCGCGGGCGATCTGCATATCGCGCTTCATTGCGGAAGGGTTGCCAAGTTCTCGCCATGCCAGCGCGCGATAGTAGTAGCCGTCGGGATTTTCCGGATCGAGTTTAATCGCTTCGTCGAAATCGGCGAGCGCGCGGCGCGCGCGACCGCGTTCGACGAGCGCTTCGCCGCGCGCGACGTAGCAGTGCGCGAAAGTCGGATCGAGCTCGATTGCGCGAGAATAGTCGGCGATCGCGTCGTCGAATCGCCCCGCGTTTGCGTGAAGCGCGCCGCGGTCGTAATACGCCGAGACGAACTCGGGCGCGAGCGCGAGACAGGCTTTGAAATCTTCGAGCGCCGCCTCGACTTCGCCGATCATGTCGCGCGCGACGGCGCGACCGTAGAACGCGAGGTAAGCGCGACGGTCGAGCTCGAGCGCTCGGTCGTAATCGCGGATCGCGTCTTCATATTTTTCCAGCAGACGCGACGCGTGACCGCGCAGCTCATACGCCTGCGAACTCGACGCGTCCAGCTTAATCGCGCGATCCGCTTCTTCGAACGCGCGCTTATAACGCTCGTCGGCGAGAAACGCTCGAGCGAGTCCCGCGCGCGCGACTGAGGAATTCGGGTCGAGCTTGACGGCGCGCAGATAGCTGTCGAGCGCGTCGTCGACGTCGCCTCCCAAAAGCGCGTCGGCGCCTGATTCGCAGAAGGTTTCCGCAAGCTCGCGTTTATTCTCGGCGCCGTCGAGCGAGAGGGACGAGGATTTGGACGCGTCGTTGGCGCGACGCTTCGCCGTCGATTTTTGACCGCGAGGAGAAGGACGATCGTTCTCGTGGGAGTTGGTCTTGGTCATGTGCCGATTTCGCTGCAGGCGACGCGTCGTTACGCGCGTTTTTTGACGCTTAAGGAAAGGTGTTGTGACGGATCAGACGTCGAGCTTCGCGTCGAGCGCGAATTTCTCGATGAATTCGCGACGCGGTTCGACTTGCTCGCCCATGAGGACGCGGAAAAGTTCGTCCGCCGCCTCGGCGTCTTCCATCGTTATCTGAACGAGCGTGCGGTTGTTCGGGTCAAGCGTCGTCTCGCGCAACTCTTCAGGATCCATTTCGCCGAGTCCTTTAAATCGCGTGATCTGCCAGCCTTTTTCGCCCGCTTCGCGAATCGTCGTCAGAAGCGACCTCAAATCTTCGACGCCAACTTCCGTATCGCCGCGGAGCAGCGAGTAACGCGAACCTTCTTCGCCGGTGCGTTCGATCTTATAGAGGGAGTCGATTTCGAACATGAACTTGTCGCGGAGTTCCGCGAGGAGATTGTTGAGCGTGCGAATCTCGTAAAGTTCGACGACGCGCAGTTTCGCGTCGACGTCCGCGTTCTCGTCGAACTTGGCGTTCACGTTAAGAGACGCGGAAATCGACGACGCCGTCAATTCGTCGATCGTCATTCCCGTCTCCTGTTGCACCTGTTCGAGATACGCGTCGAGTTCCGCGCGCTTGAAGAACCAGTTTTCGACCTTGCGCCATGTGACGTGGTACATCGGGAGCGCCGCAGAAACGGGATCCTGCCGCGCCGCGAGCGCGCGGAATCCGAACCCGCGACGTTCCAGCGCCTGAATCGAGTCTTCGATCCGGCTCAAGAGGTCGCTGAGTCGCTCCATCGCCTCGCCTTCGACGACGCGTCCGTCGTGCGCGTCAAACCGCGCGTTTTGGACGCCGGCGCGGAGAAGTTCTTTCTTCATCGCTTCGTCCGTCATGACGTAACGCGCTTTGCCGTCCTTGTTGTTTTTACGACGGACGCGGTAAAGAGGCGGCTGCGCGGCGTAGACGAAGCCGCCTTTGACGAGCTCGCGCATCTGACGGTAGAAGAACGTCAGGAGCAGCGTCCTGATGTGCGAACCGTCGACGTCGGCGTCCGTCATGATGACGACCTTGCCGTATCGACGCTTCGTGACGTCGACTTCGCTTCCGAACCCGACGCCGAACGCCGTGATCATACTTTGGATTTCTTCGTTTTTAAGAACGCGCATATCGTGCGCTTTATACGCGTTAATGACCTTGCCGCGCAGCGGCAGAATCGCCTGCGTCTCGCGGATGCGCCCGCCCTCGGCGGAACCGCCCGCGGAGTTTCCTTCGACGAGGTAGATTTCGCAGCGATCGACGTCGCGACTCGTGCAGTCGCGCAGTTTTCCCGGCATTCCGCCGTGACTTAGCGCGTTTTTACGCGCGTGAACCATCTCTCGCGCTTTTCTCGCGCTTTCGCGCGCTTCCGCCGCCACGATCGCTTTCTGGACGATCGTCTTTGCCGTCGCGGGATTCTCTTCAAGGTACTTCGTCAGATATTCCCCGAAGACCGACGCGACGATTCCTTCGACTTCCGTATTGCCGAGTTTCGTTTTCGTCTGACCTTGGAAAAGGGGCTCCGGAACGCGTACCGAAACGACGGCGGTAAGACCTTCTCGGAAGTCTTCGCCGGAAGGCGGCGTGTTCTTAAACAGTCCGTTCTTCTGACCGTAACGGTTCAAAACGGTCGTCAGCGAGCGGCGGAACCCGGAGAGGTGCGTGCCTCCTTCGATCGTGTGGACGTTGTTGACGTATGTGCGTACCGTCTCGGTGTAGCCGCTGGAATACTGCAACGCGACGTCGACTTGAACGCCGTCCTGCGACCCGCGCGCGTAGATGACGTCCGGATGCGCGACTTCGTCGCGGTTCAGGTTGTGGATGAAGTCGACGACGCCGTGCTGATAGTGAAAATCCTCGCCGCGTCCGTCGCGCAAATCACGGAACTGGATGTGAATGCGCGGGTTGAGAAAAGCGAGGTCTTGGAGACGGTGATAGAGAACGCCGTAGTCGTATTTGACGTCGGTGAAGATTTCATGGTCCGGCTTGAAGGTCGTCTTCGTGCCGTGTTTCTGCGTCGCGGCCCCGCGCGTGACTTCGGTCGTCGGCTTGCCCTGCTTGTATTCTTGATACCAAGAATAGCCGTCGCGGCACACTTCGACGTTGCACCATTCGGAGAGGAAGTTCACAACCGTGACGCCGACCCCGTGAAGACCGCCGGACGTTTGATACGCGCCCTTCGTGAACTTGCCGCCGAACTTTAACACCGTCATGACGCCTTCGAGCGTCGAACATCCGAGATCCGGGTGGACGTCGACCGGGATGCCGCGCCCGTCGTCCTCGACCGTGACGGAACCGTCGGGGTTGACGGTCACGGAGATACGCGTCGCGTATCCGGCGAGCGCTTCGTCGAGCGAGTTGTCGACGACCTCGTTCACCAAATGATGCAGGCCTTGCGTCGCGACGTCGCCAATGTACATCGAAGGACGCATCCGAACGTGCTCAAGGTCGTTCAGATGTTGCATGTCGTCGGCCGTGTAAGACTCGTTGGCGCGCTGTATTTCGGCGCCAAAATCGGCGTCGCCGTCTTCGTTCTGCACAGATTCAAAGCGGCGCTCGTCGTCTTCGGGTCGATTCTGAGAAGCGTCAAATTCGTTTGCTGCCGGGTCGCTCATGGTATAACTCTGATTTGGGGAACGCGTCTGCGACGCGTGAAAAGGGTAAATTGACGCTCGGCGCTTTCGCGGCGGCGACTCGTCGTTTCAACGAACGGCGAGCTTGATTTCGTTAATCGTTTCGTTGGGAAGGCGCGCGCGCAACTCGTCCAGCAACCTTGGCGTCTGAAACTGCAACTCGCTCGCTAAAAGGTGCGAGACGACTTCAATTCGCAGAACCCCGCCGCGGAGGGAGGTGGGACGCGAACATTTCAGGAAGGTTTCAAGGCGATTCGACGCCGACTCCTCGACAAAGTCGAACTCTTCTTGACCGCCGTAGAGCGCTTCGAGCGCCTCGCGCCACGCCTCTTGATACTGATCCGCGATCAATCTGCGTCCGAGACCGTATTTCGCGACGACGGAGGGCAGAATCGTGTCAAACCGAGACGCGCGAAGTCTCGGGCGCTCTTCGAGGAAGTTGTATCCTAACGGGTGCGGCGGGACGGCGAATGGATCCTTTGGGCTCGGTTGCTTCTTCGCGCCGCGTTTTGGAGCGGAGTCGTTTGAGCCGGTGGACGCGCGCGGTTTTTTCATTATACTGATCGGCGTTCGAGGTTCGCGGAGAACGCTATTCTTCACGAAGCGTTTAACGGCGGCTTCGGAGGCGCGAGACGTTCGACGTCCGTCGTCGATTGGTCAAACTCGAAACGCGAGTCTAACCGCCGCGCGCCCGTGTAATTATACCACGAAAACGGCGTTCGGACAAGCGACGTAAAGGGGTTCTGGAACGGAAATTTCCCGATAAAAGTCGCAATTTTGACCGACGCGCGCGACGATATTTTCGCGCGGTTGAGAATAAGATCCGGCGCTATTCCACACGAGGTCCCAAAATGACGGCGACGAGTCGGACGGAACCGCAAAAATCAGCGTTTTCGTCCTGTTTTTTCCTTTCGGGCGCGACGGCAAGCGGCAAAACGGCGCTCGGAGCGCTCGCGGCGAAGACGATCGACGCCGAAGTCGTGTCGCTCGACTCCATGGCGATTTATCGCGGCATGGATATTGGGACGGCAAAACCGACGCTCGAAGAACGCGGCGGAACGCCCCATCATATGTTCGACGTCGCCGATCCAACGCGGGAATATTCGCTCGTTGAATATCTTAAAGCGGCGGAAAAGGTCGTTTCGGAGATTGAAGGACGAGGCAAGCGCGCGCTTTTCGTCGGCGGGTCGCCCCTATATCTGAAGGCGATCCTTTTTGGAATTTTTGAATCGCCGCAGGCGGATCCTACGCTTCGCGACGCGTTGCGCCGCAGGGAAGAGAACGAGCCCGGAACGTTATGGCGCGAATTGAACTCGGTCGATCCAACGGCGGCGGCGAGACTTCATCCGAACGACGTCAAGCGACTCGTTCGGGCGCTCGAGGTCTTTAAACTCACGGGCGTTCCCATTTCAGAACAGCAAACGCAGTTTGACGCGGAGCCGCTGGTCGATCCGCGCCGCGTCTTTATCCTGACGTGGCCTCGAGAAGAACTGTATCGTCGGATCAACCGCCGCGTTCAGACGATGGTCGAGGACGGGTTCCTCGACGAAGTCCGACGACTGGCGGAATCGGGCGTGGAGCTCGGCCCGACGGCCTCAAAAGCGGTCGGCTACCGCGAGATGGCGGCCGTTTTGCGCGGAGAACAGACGATTGACGAGGCGATCGAGCGCGTAAGTCAGGCGACGCGCAATTTTGCGAAACGGCAGGAGACGTGGTTCAGATCGCTCGTCAAAATCGGCGCGCAGAGAATCGACGCGGAACACAAAACCGTCGAGGCGCTTGCCGAAGAACTTGTCGCCGCTTTCAAAGCTCTTGATCGAAATATCGGGCTTTGACGGCGGTTTCATGGCGTCAATGAAAAAGAGGAACGAGCGACAAACGCTCGTTCCTCTTTTTTAAACGCTAGACGCTACGCGGCCCACGCCGCTTGCCGCTCACTTCGTGATGCTGTCGATCTGAACGAGCGTGTATCGCTGACGGTGACCGTTCTTACGACGGCTGTTCTTGCGGCGACGGAACCAACGAATAACAACCTTGGGGCCCTTAATTTCGCCGATAACCGTAGCCTCGACCTTCGCGCCCTCGATCGTCGGCTGACCGACGACGACTTCGTCGCCGCCGCCGATGAGGAGAACCTCGTCGAAGACGACCTTGTCGCCTTCCTTAACGTCGCGAAGTTCGACTTCCAACTTCTGACCGACTTCCGCCTTGTACTGATGACCGCCGTCTCTAAAAATAGCGAACATTGAAACGTCCTTTGTGTGATGTGCGCCGATCGAATCGGCGTCATGATAGCGCGCGACGCGCGCCGAAGCGCTATGTCGTTTTAAATCCGGTTTCATAGCGCGAAACTAGCGTCGGCGTTTTGACGCGCCGACGGGCGCTCTACGCGCAGGACACTTCAAGCGCGGAGCGACACGTCCGGAGACCCCGGCTCCTATCTCAGGCGTCCTGAGACGGAAAAAGGGAACGAACTACAGGTTCGCGTAAGTATATGTCGTCTTTTTATAACGTCAAGACTTGGCGGCGTTTTTTTTTCGTCGAAGCGTCGACGACGACTGTCACTTTTTGTGGTATCGCGCGTGCTCGGGGTCGAAGGAAATCTTCTTGCCGTTCTCGTCGTAGACGTCGACGACGAGCGTTTCCGGCCAGACGTTCGGCGTGGGTTTGACGACCACGGAAACGTCGCCGTTCCCTTCGATTTGCGCAAGTTGCTGACGCTTCCGATTGTTCACGAAATCGGCGACTTCCTCGGAAACGTTGACGACGATTCGACTCGCGCGCGGCGTCTGAACCGCGAGCGCGACGCAGCGCATGACGTCGAGCGTCATGCTTTCCAGCGACTTAATCGCGCCGCCGCCGCGACAGCACGGACATTCGCGATATCCTGAGCGCCGAACGCCGGGACGAACGCGCTGTCGCGTCATCTCGACGAGACCGAAGGGGCTCGTGCGAAGAATGCGCGTTTTCGAACGATCCCGTTTCATCGCGTCGCGAAGCGTGCGTTCGACGGCGCGACGGTGCGCTTCGCTCGTCATGTCGATGAAGTCGTTGACGATGACGCCGCCGAGGTCGCGCAGACGTATCTGACGCGCGATTTCCTTCGCCGCGCGAAGGTTGAGCTGGAACGCCGTTTCTTCCGGAGAATCGCTGGCGCGGAAGTTGCCGCTGTTGACGTCGATCGCGACGAGCGCTTCCGCCTGGTCGATCACGATCGAGCCGCCGTCTCGAAGCGGAACCGTGCGGCAGTTGATCTTCTCGATCTCCGTGTCGACCCCGTATCTCGTGAAGAGCGGCTCGCGTTCCGCGTAGTACTTAATGCGATCCGCGTAGCGCGGCATAATCGTCTGCAGAAATTCGCTCGCGCGCGTAAAAGCGCTCTTTTCGTCGACGATGATTTCGTCGATATCGGAGGTAAACGCGTCGCGAATGGTGCGAATGACGACGTCGCTTTCTTCATAAACTCCGACCGGACCGGGAATATTCTTGATTCTACGAACGATCGAACGCCAGAGTCGCATGAGGTACGCGAGGTCGTACGCGAGTTCTTTACGCGTACGGTCGGAACCTGCCGTGCGGACGATAAAGCCGAGTCCCTTAGGAGGTCGGAGTTCGTTCATGACGGAACGGAGTTTGCGTCTGATCGATTCGTCGGGAATCTTACGGGAAACGCCGACGCGGCGAAGCGAGGGCATGAGAACGAGATATCGACCGGGGATGCTGACGTAGGTCGAAAGGGTCGGGCCCTTGGTGCCGATACCCTCTTTGATGACTTGAACGAGCACTTCGTCTCCGCGCTGGAAGACGTCTTGAATCGGCGGTTTGATTCGCGGACGACCGAAATCGTAGTCGTCGTCTTCGTCGTCGTGGCGGCGATTGTAACGTCCGCGATCTTCCTCGGGCGGAACGAAATTCGGCGCCTGCTTGAAATAATGCGGCTCCACGTCGCTGATATGAAGAAAACCGTTATGACCGACGCCGATATCGACAAAGACCGCCTGGAGACTCTGTTCGATGTTGACGACGACGCCCTTGTAGATATTGCCCACGAGATTGTCGTTCGTCGTGCGCTCGACGTACAGTTCTTCGAGTTCGTCGTTATCGACGACGGCGATTCGGAGCTCTTCCGCAAGTCGAGCGTTGACAAGCATTTTTTGAGACATGTATTGATCCCTGAAACGAGGGTAAAGGCAGACTTGAAACTACGCTAGGAGCGTCGCTTTTTCGTCGAGTTCGTCCACGACGATCGACCTGTTGCGATTCGGAAAGATCGTGCGAAAGAGCTGCGAACCTAGATTTAAAAAGTCTAAGATTTCGCGAACGCCCGCTTCCGGTCCCGACTGCGCGGCGATTGTCATGAAGAGCGTCGAACCGTCGAGTCGGAGATCGAGGACGACCGGGCGCGCTTCGACCGTTTTGCCGTTAGCCTTGACGACTTCGACCGAATCCGCCGCGAGAAATTCTTCAACGCGTCGCGCGACCTCGTCGCGAAGTTCGGACGGAATCGTCATGTCGTAACAGAACGCGAACGCCTGCTGCTTCGGGCCGCCTTCTTCAAGGAAAACGGCTCGAGTGAAGCGCAAACCGGGAACGCTAACGGAATTGAGACGCGTCAAAAGCTCTTCGCAACTCAGTTTCTCTTCAAGAATGAGCTCCATCGCCTCGTCGTCGCTCGAGAAGCCGAGCGGCAACGCGGAGAGATAACTCACTCGCGGTTTCGGATGGAACCCCTGCGAGAACGCGACGGGAAGTTTCGCGCGACGCAAAAGTCGCTCAATCGCGCGCAACAAATCGCGGTGTCCGATGAAACAAAGATTGCCTTGTTTGACGAATCGGAGTCGGTATCGCTGACGAACTGACAAGTCTGATCGTTTTGATCCGTCTAAAATCAAAACGCCTTTCTGACGGGTAACTTTTCCAGCGTCGCGCGCCCTTCCTTTCAACGGACGTCTAAGGACGTCGCGTCTGTTTTCCGCGACGAAACGCGGGCGAAGTTAGCGAAACGTGGAAAAAACAAATATGTGTTTCTACTGTGTGTTGTTATCGGCGCGCCGTTATTCGAGCGCGTCCGATCCGAGAACGGCGCGCAGCTGACTGCGTAAAAACGCCCGAATATCCGCCGCCGTTTCAAATCGCCACGCCTTCCGCGCAATTTCCTCGCAACGCTCTATGGAAAAGCTCTCGCAGATTTCTTTCGTCTGCAAGATCATGCTTGGAGAAACGCTCAAGGAGCGCAGACCAAGTCCGAGAAGAAGCGGAACGCATGTCGGCATACTCGCCATCTGACCGCAAAGGGAGAGGGGTTTGCCGTAGTGGTTGGAAACGCTGACCGTGTGACGGATAAAGCGCAGCAGCGCCGGAGATTCCTGTTGATACAGCGACATGACGTTTTCGTTGCTGCGGTCGACCGCTTGCGTGTACTGCAACAGGTCGTTCGTGCCGATGCTGAAAAAGTCGACCTCCGGCGCAAATTGTTCGAGCATGACGACGGTCGCCGGCGTCTCGACCATGACTCCGAGCGGGACGTCATGATCGAAAGGAACGCCTTCGCCAAGGAGGTCGTCCCGAACGTCCATAAAGATCGCGCGAGCGTCGCGCCACTCGGAGATCGTCGTGACGAGCGGGAACATGATTTTTACCTTGCCGTAGACGCTGGCGCGAAGAATGGCGCGAAGCTGAGAACGGAACATTTCGGTGTGCCGAAGCGAGAGACGAATGCTCCGCAGCCCCATGAACGGATTAGGCTCTTTGACGTTGACGAAAGTATTGTCGTCCGGCGTCTTATCGGCTCCCAAATCGAACGTTCGGATGATCGTCGATTGCTCGAAGCCGACGGTCTCGAGGACGCTTTTATAGGCGCGAAAATGCGTTTCTTCGTCCGGGACGCTGTTGTTCGGGGAGGTCAGAAAAAGGAATTCCGTTCGATAGAGGCCGACGCCGGCGGCGCCGTTCTCGACGCATTTAACCGCTTCGCTGGGGAACTCGATGTTTCCCTTAACCTCGATTTCGACCCCGTCGGTCGTCTTGACGACGACCTTTTCCCGTAGCGCTTCGCGAAGTCGGCGGCGACGTTCATGCGCGTCTTTTTTCGCTTGGTAGCGTTGAACCGTCTCTTGATCTGGATTGATAATCAACAGACCCGCGGAGCCGTCGACGATTGCGAGGTCGTCCTCGTAAAGCTCGGAGATAAAGGAGCCGACTCCAAGAACGGTGGGGATTCCAAGCGCCGACGCTACGATCGCGGTATGGCTGCCAAGACCGCCCGTTTCCGTTACGATCGCGATTGTTTTGGTCGGATCGAGCTTTGCGGCGTCGCTCGGATTGAGAAAGTTTGCCGCGAGAATTTTGCCGGATTCTGACGAGAGCGCGACCTCTTGATTGACGGCGAGCAACTGGCGAAGAAGCTGGTCGCGAACGTCGACGACGTCGTTTGCGCGATCCGCGTAGAGCGCGTCTTGCAGTCCTTGGAGCAATTTCGCGTAGTAATCGAACGCCTGATAAACGGCATACTCCGAGCAGAGACGATCTTCGGAGATCGTCTTTTCGATTTGCGCGCGGAGTTTGGCGTCGCGTAGAATCAACGCGTGCGCTTCAAAGATCTGACCGTATTGCTCGCCTAGCTGTTCCGACGCGTCGATTCGACGACGCTCTAACGTTTCGGCGGCGCTTTCGAACGCGGAGTCTAACTTTGCTAATTCAGAAGCGACCTGCGTCGATTCGATCGCTCGAGGGCGGATAAGAAAATTATTATTAGCGACGACAGAAACGAGCCCGATTTCAACGCCGGGGGAGACGGGAATGCCGTGATAATATTTCATTCGCCAGAGTCCTTTCCGCCAGACGGGGAGACGCGTCGCCCCGTCTTCCGACTCGTTGGGAAATCCGCGTCGGAAACGCCCAGATCAGACGCTTTTAATAAGCGCGGGTCGCGCAAATCTGAGATCAAGCGCGGGCGGCGTCGGCAAATTCGTCCTCGTAAAACTTGTGTTCGAAGAGCGAAACGATAGCGTCGAACGCTTCCTTTCCGCCCTCTCCGTCGACCGTAAGCGTGAGAACGGTTCCCTTGGGCGCCATGAGCGTAAGAAGGTCGAGACAGCTTTTGCAATCGACGTCGTAACCGCCTTTTCCAAGGCGAATCGTCGCTTTATGCTTCATCGCTTCCTTGCAGACAAGCGTCGCGACGCGAACGTGAAAACCGGACGAATTGTCAACGAGTAATTCTTTCGTAAACATTGAAGTCTAACCTCGTATCTCTCGCGGAAAAACCTTTCCGCGCTTCGTTTCGGCATGGAACCGGCGAAAATCGTCGAACGAGCGCGGATGCGAAGAGACCGCGTCGACTCTCGGCGTCGCTCCGTCGCGCAAAACGACGGCGGCGTCGACGCCTGCCGCGACTTGCGACCGGTTGACTCACGCGCTCGCGGCGCCGTCGGCTTCGTTGAGCAGTTCAAGGACGTCTTCGACCGTCTGCGCCTGCTTCAAGAAACGGACGAAACCGTCGTCCTTAAGTTGATGCGTAATATGTTCGAGCGCTCTGAGATGCTCGCCAGGACGATCCGGCGGAGAGACGAGCATGAAGATGAGGTTGACCGGCTCGCAGTCGAGGCTGTCGAAATCGACGCCTTCGCGACGGCTAACCGCGACCGCGCCGACAAGACGATCGACGCTGACATGCTTCGTATGCGGTACGGCGACCCCGTGACCAATGCCGGTAGAGCCGAGTTCCTCACGGCGCTTGATCGAGTCCGCGACGCCGACGATATCCGCTTGCGGAATCCCGTTCGCTTTCGAGAGAGCCGTAACCATCTCAAGGATAACTTCATCCTTCGATTTCGCCTTGAGATCCGTAATAATCGCGTCCGTGAGGATAAAATCGGAGAATTTCATCGCCTGTCTCCTAAAATATCTGGTCAAAATCACGTTAAAAACAAAACGTTCGCCGGGTGAAGGGGCTGTTCGCCTCTTCCGCTGTTTTTAAGCGGTTAGAGCGCCAAGCTCTTTCCGAGATTTTAACCTCTCTTGGAATTTTGTACAGACGCAAGCCAATCCCAAAAGAAAGAAAAAGACTAAAATTCCCTGAAGTCTACGTAGCCTAAAAGACGAGCCTCGAATTGCGCGTCGAATCATGACCCAAAAAGAAGAGAGCCGCGCGGCCCCGCGTGGCTCTCCCAAGCTCCGCGACGAAGTCCCGCCCCCGATAGAGACGCGACGACGTCGCTATAATCTCAATCATTCGGCGTCGCCCTTGGCGACGTCCTTTGCTCGGTGGTCGGTAAGTTTCTCTTTGAACTTGCGCATCTGCTGGTCAATCTTATCGACGACCTGGTCGACGCACCCGAACAGATCTCCAGACGAATAACTCGAACGGAAATCGTGCTTAAGATCCGTAATAACAACGACTTCGACGTTAGGCTGATCCGCCTTCGCGAGGTCGACGACGACGTCGATCGTGGAAACGCGTTCGACGAAACGTCCGAGCTTTTCAACCTTTTCGGCGATCTTCTCACGAGAAGCGTCCGAAAGGGAACCGTGACGAGCCTGAATCTGAATGTTCATACTCTAACTCTCCTTATACTCGCACGCGCGACAATCGACGAACTGAAAACGTCGCTCGCGCCCGTGCCGAGCTAGTAGACGCGCCGCGTCGATCGGCGTCGCGTCTCGGCTTAATGACGCGTTTCGAAAGAGCCGCGCTCCTTCGGAACGTTCTACAATAATAGTATGTCAAAAACGCGCCGAGGTTTCAAGATTTTTCCGGGAAATCTGAAAAATAATTTGGCGGAAACCGATTTCGCGTCATCGCGAATAGAAGACCTCGACGGGAAGTCCCGTTTCGCGCTTGAGCGTCGCCGCGTAGCCGTCCATTTCTTCGTCGGTCAGCGGCGCGACGTCCGGCTCCGCGGGAACGCGCGCGATCGTATAGAGTTGCGTCGATTCAATTCGACCGCCGGCGTCGAGAATCTCGCGAAGCCGTCTGCAGTATTGTTCAAATTCGGCGGCGGTAGGCGCCGCGCCGCGCTGGGAGAAAAGCGCCGTTTGAATTTTAACGCGCCAACGTTTCGCGGCGAACTCGATATTTTCGACAATCCTGCCGAAAGGAATCGCGGCGCGGTCGACGCTCTTGAAACGTTCGGCGTCGCCCGCGTCGAGTTTTGTCCAAATTTCCCCGTTGGCCGCGTTGAACTGATCGAGCGCCTCGACGATCTCGGGGCGCGTTAGGCGCGTCGCGTTCGTAATAAGAACGAGTTTGACGTCGTCTTGATTCAAATTCTTCCGAACCTCGACGAGGCGCGCGACCGCTTCTGGAAATTGAGGCGCAAGCGTCGGCTCGCCGTCGCCGCTGAACGCGAAGTCGCGAAGGACGCGTTTGCTCGGTTCGACGTCGGCGAAGCGTTCGACGCGGAACAGCTCGCCGTCGAGCGTCGCGCGCGCTAAACGCGTCAGCTCCGCCGCGAGAACGTCGAGGTCTACGCGGCAGGCGCAAAGGTCGGGCTCCCGCCGGATAACGTCGAGAGAAGACGCGCGTTCAGGATCGGTCGTCGCGACGGCTCGTTCGATTTCGGCGCGCCCTTCGCCCCGTTCGACTTGACAGTAGACGCAGCGAAAATTACAGAGTTTCGTCGGACTGAGGTTCACTCCGAGCGAAACGCCGTTGGCGCGTCGACTCACGACGGGATAAACGTGACGGTATCCTTCAAACCAACTGGGGTGAAACTGGGTAGACGCGAGAGATTTCACGTTGAACGTCATGACGGCTCCCTGTTTTGAAGAAAGGGACTATCTTTCTTCGTCTTCGTCGGAATTGAAATCGTCGTCTGCGTCGCTGCGATTCGCGTCTCTGGGGTCGGGAAGATTCCAAGGATCGCGCGTGAACGAGAACCCGGAACTGGACTCTTGAACGTCCGTCGGAGTCTCGTCCGACGAGGAAGCGTCGTCCGACGCGGTTTCGGAATCGGCGGAAGGCTCCGGTTTATCGTTGGGCGCGGGGCCGAGAATCTCGATCAGACGCGGACGATCAAGCTCTTCTTCCTCCGTCAACGCGTCGACGAGTCGGTCGAACATTTCGCGTCGACTGACTATGAGGTCCTCGGCGACTTTGTCCGCTTCAAGAACGATTCGTTTAATTTCGGCGTCGATCAGTTCGGCGGTCGCTTCGCTGTAGACGCGTTCGCCCGTCGACATCTCGCGTCCCAAGAAGGGATGCGTTTCCGTATTCGGGAAGGAGACGGGGCCGAATCGGTCGCTCATGCCCCAGCGGGCGACCATATCGCGCGCGAGCTCCGTCGCGCGCTGGAGGTCGTTTTCGACTCCGGAGGTCGTTTCCCCGTAGACGAGCTTTTCCGCAACCCGACCCGCGAGCAGGTGCGCGAGGGACGCCTTCGCTTCCGACGCGTCGTAGCTGAGGCGATCCTCTTCCGGAAGGCTCCACGTCACGCCGAGCGCCTGACCTCGAGGAATAATCGTCACTTTGTGCACCTTGGAGCCGGCGGGCAAGAACCACCCGACGACCGCGTGACCCGCTTCGTGAACGGCGGTCTTGCGCTTGTTTTCCGGCGTGATGATCTCGTCGCGTTTCAGACCGAGCGCGATCTTTTCAAAGGCGAAATCGAAATCGCTCGCCTCGACGACGTCTTTGTCGTTGCGCGTCGCCCAGAGCGTCGCTTCGTTGACGTAATTGCGAATGTCGGCGCCGGTAAATCCCGCCGTTTGCGCCGCGAGTTTCTGAACGTCGACGTCGGAGCCGCACGGAATCTTCTTGAGGTACACTTTGAAGATGTCGACGCGGCCGCGCATCGACGGACGACCGACCGTTATATGGCGGTCGAAACGACCGGGACGCATGAGCGCGGGGTCAAGGACGTCGGGACGGTTCGTCGACGCCATGACCATGACGGAGTCGGTCTGCGTGAAGCCGTCCATCTCGCTCAGAATCTGGTTGAGCGTCTGTTCTCGTTCGTCTTGACCGCCGCCGACTCCCGCGCCGCGCTGACGGCCGACGGCGTCGATTTCGTCGATGAAGAGAATCGAGGGCGCGTTCTCGCGCGCCGTCGAGAAGAGGTCGCGTACTCGGCTCGCGCCGACCCCGACGAACATCTGAATGAATTCGGAGCCGTTAATCGAGTAGAACGGAACGCCCGCCTCGCCGGCGACCGCGCGCGCAAGCAACGTCTTGCCCGTGCCCGGAGGGCCGAATAACAGCGTGCCGCGGGGAACCCTCGCGCCCATACGCTCGTACTTTTCGGGGTTCTTCAAGAAGTCGACGACTTCGACCAGCTCCGCTTTGACTTGGTCCATGCCCGCGACGTCGTCGAACGTCGCGCGTTTGCTGGAGTCCGGATCGTACTTCTTGGCGAGACTCCGCGTCGCTCCGAACGGACTGCCGACCATGAACGAATCGCGCGCGCTCCGCATCATGCGGAAAAGGAAGACGAAGAAGACGACCGTGACGCCGATGGAGAGGAGCGTCAGCCACATCGAGTTGTCCGTCTGCGGAATCGACTCGTAAGATTTCAGGTTGTCGCGTAGCCGCTTGTCGAGCGAATTGTCGGCGTAAGCGAAATCGGGAACTTCGCACTCATAACGATTGTAGAAGACTCGATCGAAAGGTTTCTGCGTTTTACGATCGATCATCTGCATCGCATGACGAGGGTTGAAACGCCCCATATTGACCGGTTTGAGTTCCCAGCGTTGATCGATTTGGCGGCATAGCCGATAGTTTTCGGCGAACTCGCGCTTGACCGCCGCGATATCGTCGTCGCTCGCGGTCCAAGGGAGATTCCGCGAGCGATAAACCTCGTCCGTCTCCTTGTTTGCCATGACGATCGAAACGTATTTTTCGGCGCGGGACACACGCTCGACGCGCAGCTCAATGTTATTGAATTCCTCTTCGAGTTCGGAATTGAGCGTCTGCGCGGCGTTAGGATGCGCGCGGTCATACTGCGCGACGGCGGTCGCGAACATCTTTTCGCCGTCGGGAATCAACTCGACCCACTCCGTGAGTTTAGGGTCTTCTCGGAGCGAGCCTGAGAGCGTTTTGCCGCGAAGTTCCGCGGAGACGATTCGACCGTCGTCGAGCATCCTGTTAAAGGCCGTCCACGTTATCTCCGTGACCTTCGGAGTAAAGATAGAACGATAACCGATCAAGAGCGTCGCGGCGATTGCGAGCATAAAAATGACAACCGCCGTCGAAGGGCGACGCGAAGAGTCGGGAAACTGAGGAGGCTCGTTTCCGTCGCCGCCTCCGTCGTTATTCTGACGAGGCTCTTGGGGTTTCGCAGGACGTTTGAATTTATCGGGAATCCGGTTATAAGCGTCTTCGCTGATCGGCGGCTTTTTCGAACGCTGGCCGTTCGAGGGTTGCTCTTTTCCGTCGCCGTCTTTCATAAACATAGCGCCGGGAAAGGAGTCAACGCGTCGATGAAGTTTCATAGGAAAATCCATTGCTAGGTAATCGTCGGATTATAACGTCGTAAAATCTTGTGAGACAATGACGACGAAGTCGGGGCGCGTAACGCGCAACCCTCCTCTTAATATTATAACGCTGGAGCAAATTTTTTCTACCCTCGACCTTTTTTCTTTTCTATTCCGTACAACCCTTTCAATTAGACCCGCGCCTTTCATGTTGCGCATTCTCTGAACGAACGACGGGGTTCCTTCATGTTTTAGGAACTTTCCTCACGGCTTGCAGGAGGAAAGGGAAAGGGTACAATGAGCAGAATCATGGGCGCGTGGGGGACGCGTCGACAAGTCCCTTCCCGCCGCTCAATTCGGAGAAGCGAAGCCGACCGCCCTAAACGAAGGAAGACGCCGTATGACTTCAACATCGTCTCGAACTAAAGACCGCCGCGACGACGCCAATCAAATCCGTGTTCGAGGCGCGCGCGCCAACAACCTGAATTCCGTCAATCTTGACGTTCCTTACAGAAAATTGACGCTCTTTTGCGGTCCGAGCGGAAGCGGCAAAAGCGCGTTGGCGTTGAAGGTTCTTTACGCCGAGGGGCGCAGACGCTACGTCGAGTGCTTCGCGCCTTCCATTCGCGCGCTGCTCGAAAAATTCGACAAACCGGAAGTCGATTCTATCGAAGGGTTGCCTCCCGCGGTAGGAGTCGCGTCGCGCCAAGGAAAGATTAGTCCGCGCGCGACCGTCGGAACCGCGACGGAGATCTTTAACTACTTTCGGCTTCTTTTTTCCGCCGTCGGCAAGCAGTACTGTCTGAGTTGCGGACGCGAGATCCGGTCCTATTCTGTCGATACGGTATGGGACGCGCTCAGTCGTCAGAACGACGGCGTCGAAGCGCTAATCTGTTTCGCTCCTGATTTGCGTTCTTACGAAGGGCGGAGCGTCGTCGATATCGAGGACGAACTCCGAAAGCGCTCCTTTAGGCGCGTCGTCGTCGACGGCGAGATTTTTAAACTGGACGACCCCGAAGGAATTCCTCCGGCAAAATTCCAGATGGCGAAGATGCTCCAGAACGCGGCGGCTCACGCCGACGACGAATCGACGACGACGTTGGCGGAGTACGGGCTGCGACAGGAATCGTCCTTTAAAAAATCCAGGCGTGAGAACAACGACGACGCGTCCGACGAACAGAACGACGACGGCAAGCTGTCGTCGCGTATTCTCATGCTCGATCCTGACGCCGACCATTGTCGCGTTAAGAACTACCTTGAAAAGATCGCCGAAGTCCGCAAGACCCCGCCGCCGCGAATTTTCGTCGTCGTTTCTCGCGTGAAGATAGGCAAGACGGGCGCCGACCAGATGAAAGAGGCTGTTGCGACGGCTTTTAAATTTGGCGATTCCCGATGCTGGGTTCTCTTCAATTCTCAACCCGACGACTGCGATTTCCAAGAGACGATTCAAATCGACGGTAAAACGACGTTC
>Ga0256407_10006163_pt1 | contig 18696 bp, 7 predicted proteins | sample RumenRJG_04DNA_FD_193489 | JGI IMG/M metagenome (GOLD analysis project Ga0256407, IMG submission 193489) | Bovine rumen microbial communities from Lethbridge, Alberta, Canada - RJG_04 | ecosystem: Host-associated > Mammals > Digestive system > Stomach > Rumen | place: Canada: Alberta | collected...
AAAAATAAAAAAAAAAAAAAAAAAAAAAAAAAAAAAAAAAAAAAAAAAATCCAAAAAAAAAAAAAAAAAAAAGAAAAAAGAAGATAATAAACTTAAAAATTTAAAAAGTACATCAATTATTTCATCTCCATTAAATAAAAGAATAAAAAGTGCATCACCATTTAAAATTCATAAAAGACAATCAATAATATTAAAAGATATAAATCAAAATCCAAGACTTAATATATTAAGACAAATTGAAGAAAAACAAAAAGAAGCTGAAATTCAACTATTAATAAAAAGAAGAAATATAGAAATTCAAAATTTAGTAAAAGAAAGAAGAAAATTAAGAAAAGTTTTAGTAATGACAAGAGAAACTTATGAATTAAGAATATTATCAAATAAAATATTACATATTAATATGAGAATAAATAGATTAATAAAATTAAATGATGCTCTATTAATTTATCCTGAAGAATATGAAAATCAAATAGTAAAACCAAAATTACAAAAACATAAAAGTGATGATTTAGAAGATATAGATTTTTCATCAATGAAAGGTGATTTAAAAAAAATAAACAATTATTTAAAATTAAATAAAATAAAAGAAGATGGAAAAATAATAGATTTAACAACAGTAATAGAAAGTATTGTAGATAAACCAAGTTATTATTTTCAAAGAGAAAAAGAAAATAAATTATTTACACCAAGTACAGAATTTTGTGGAGAAAAAAGAAAATTAGGTAAAACAACAATGTATTTAAAATCATTTAAACCAAATGGTTTTAAAAGTAGAAATAATAATAATAATAATAATGAAGGAATTTATTCAAATACTTTTGAAGATTTATTTTTTGAAATAGAAGATAAAAATAAAAAAAAAGATTTTAAAACAATAAACACAATAAATTCATCTACAAATTTTAAAACTATGGACTCTGAATCAAATAAATCAAATACTTTTAGAGTTTCTTCAGTGAGACCAACAACTTGTGAAAGTATATCAAATAATAAAAGTAATTTTTATAAATTTAGTAATAGTTTAAAAAAGAAAAAAAATAATTCAATAAGTATAAAAAATCATACTCAAAATATAAAAGAAAACATATATAAATTATTAAATGATACAAAAGTAATAAAAGACTCAATAATAAATAGAATAAATGAAGAAAATAAAGAAATTAAAAAAGATAATGAAAGAGTATTATTAAAATTAGCAGAAAAATTATTAAAAAAGAAAAAAAAAAGATTAGAACCAAAAAAATTAACAACAGAAGGAGAAACATTAGAAGAACAATATATAGATAAATTAGAAACAATACCAAATACAGTTAAAGAAGAATTTAGAGATTGTTTTAAAACAATTTTATTTCAAGATAGAATATTAAATAAACCAGATCCATATAATGAAAATCCATATGATGAAAAATTAAAAATTTTAAAAGAACAAAAAAAAATACAAAGAGAAACAATTCATACTATGTATGTACTTAAAGAAAATATTTTTACTGGAAAAGAAGATGAACAAGTTTTTAAAGATGAAATGATTTTCGATAATTATGGAAATATGTCAAGTTTAGAATGGTTAGTTAAAAAACATCATATTTTAGATAATTCTTCTAAATTTATTGGAGCATATAATCCAAAGGAAAAATTAAATCTTTGTATTCATTATCCTGAAGAAGTTTAAAGTATAAAAATCATTTTTTATAAATGAATTTAGTTGGTTTTTATTATTTTATTAATTTTTTTAAATATTAAAAAATGGTAATTTTAATTATAATTATTTATTTTTTTTAAATATTAATTTTATATTATCCAAAACTCAAAAATAATTAAATTTTTTTTTTAAATTTTATTTAATGAGTGAATCAATCAATTCATTATTAGAATTAGAAGAAGAGAGAAATTTTTGGGAAAATAAATTATTAGAACACAAATTATTATCATATAAAAATTCATATATTATAAATTCAAAAAATTTAAAATTAAAAAAACAAAAAGATGTAGTCACAAAAGAAAATATAGATTTACAAAATCAAATTTCTCAATTAAAAGACAATATTTCAAGAATAAAAGAAATGAAAGAAAATTCAGAATTGCTTCTCTCAAAATTAAATTCAGATATTTCATCAACAAAAAATATAAATCAACAAACACAAAATCAAATAAATTCACTAAAAGAATATTGGAAAAATATAAATAAAACAAATAATATAGTAAATCATATTTTAACATTTCCAGAAGAATTTAAACAAAAAGTTTATAAAATTTGTACAGAAAGAGTAAGTTCAGTTTTAAATATTCCAATTAATAATAATATTCCACAATCAAATTACTATTATATGAATCCAATGATGATGAATAATTATATGATGAATCCTCAAATGATGTTTTCAAATATGTATCAACAACAAGATGGTTTTAAGAAATAATAAAAAAATTTATATTTTAAAATGTAATAAAATAAATTTAAAGTTTTTAATATTTTAGTTTGTTTTATTGAATTACTATTTAAGTTTAATTTATTTGAAATATTAATTAATAAATTAATAATTTTTTAATATTTTTATATTATTTATTATTTAATCAAATATAAAAATAAAAAAATGAAATAGTTGAAAGTAACGAATAATCATATTAATCTAATTCCAATTTATTTTTAACAGAATTTGTAACTTATCATTTAAAAAATAATAATTTATAAATTTATTCAATAAAAGAAAAGATGTATAACCTCTTAAAAATATAAATTATTTTTCCCAAATCCTCTTAAATAATATTATTAATCTAATTTAAAGATTAATTAAATAAATAACTTCTAGAAATATAAAACTCAAATTCAATATACCAAAAAAACATAAAAAATATAAACCTAAAAAATAAAATTGCCCTAATAAAAAAAATAAAAATCAAAATACCAAAATCAAAAACCAAAAAAAAAAATTAATTATTTCTCATAAATAAATAAATATCTATAGATCTATTATAATAAAACCAAAAAATAAAAAATATAATAAATTAAAAAATGAACCCAAACTTTTCCCGTTCAGAACGAAGTAATTTTCGTTTTCAAACACACGGAGACACAACAGATTCAAATAGTGAAATGTATTACATGGATCCAAATGTATTAAATACAATAATGTCTCCAATAACACAAGGTCGTCAATCAACAAATAGAAATCCAAGTCCTTTAGATGGTTTAGGAAAGTCCATTATTTCAACAGTAAAAATGGATCTTCGAGAAAGAACAGATACAGCACAAATAATAGGAGAACAACCTATTAAAAGTTTAAAAGTTTCAATACCAAGAGGTTCAAGTGAAGAAAGAATGGAATGTTCACCAAAAACAATTAATGTAGGTGATTCTAGAGAACAAGCTGAATATAATATTAGAACTGCTAATGTAAGAAGAAGTCCTCGTGGTGGTGTTTATCAAACTTATACAAATATTGAACAAGGTAATATTGCTATTGAACAACCTATGCAGTATTCTGGTATATTTCAAGGATCTGAACCACCTTATCAAATGGGGAGTAATGATTCTAATGTTATTATTTCTAGTATGGGTGGTCAGAATAAACATTCTCCTCAAGGTAGTATGGATGGGATGAATTATGGTACTATGAATCCTAGACAAGGAAGAGATCCTATGCTTAATAGATTTAGTCCTAATCAAAATAATATAGATGATATTAATTCTAGTGGAGAAAAATCATATGAACCTCAAGTTCAAATGAATAATATGAATATGATGGGTAATTCTGGAAGGAGGTATGTTAGATATAGTAATGATATGGGGAATATGAATATGAATGAAATGCTTGGTTCTAGAAATTCTTTAAATAATGAAAGGATTGGTAAAAGCTCTGAAATTAGATATAATAATGCTACATATAATAATATGACTATGGGTGATGTTAAAAAAATTGTTAAAAGATTTACTAAAGTATATGATCCTAAAAAAACTAAAGAAGGTACTTTAATTAATGAAAATCAAGTTACTATTCCTGGTGCTGATGATGATGTTTTCAAAGGAAGATATCGTGTATTACAAAGAATGAATAGATTAAGTAATATTCTCTTATCAAAAAGAGTTGATAGTTCACCTGATAGAAGTGATATAAATAATAGTCGTTCATTTGATGATACAAGAAAAACATTTGATAGACATACATTAAATAGAAGTACATTACAAAAAAAACGTATGACAATTAATAGAAGTCCAGAACATAAATTTTTATATTTATCACTTGCTATGTTATCAAGTAAAGGACCTAATACTGAAGATAGAATTATTTTAAGAAGAATGAGATTTGATAAAGGAGGTGTTGTTGATTTAGCTCAAGAAAAAAGAAAAAAAGGAGGAATCGTAATTAAACCAGCAAGACCAGTAGGAAGAACAAGAGGAAAAAGTTATATTAATACAAATCCTAAATTTAGAGAAAAAGCTGCAAAATTAATTCAAGCTTGGTGGAGAGAATTAAAAGAAATTTATAATGAGAGATTAAATATGATTATTAAAATTCAATCTTTTTGGAGAGGAAGATGGGTTAGAAAATATATGTATGATATTTTATATTTGAGTTTTATGTATCAAAGCTTTTGTCAAATTATTCAAAAAGTTTTAGTTAAACATGTAAGACCATATGTGTTTAATTTATTAACTGAAGAACAAAGAAATACAAAAAATATATTAAAGAATTTAATATTAAGAAATGATAAAAATAATATATCAAGATTAAAACCTTATTTAGATAAATGGGTTGAATTTATTAAAAATTCTCAAATTAAGAATATAAAAGGAAGACAATTATTTGATATTAGAAATAATGCTGAACAAAGAAAAAATATATTAATGCAACATTTTGAAAAATGGTTATTAATTACAAAATTAATGAGAACATCAACTCATGCTGATATAGCAAATAGACAAAAATTAAAATTTATAGGTATAGGTAAAATTTTAGATGGGTTAAATAAATTATCAAAAAGAAATGCATTAAAGAATTTAAAAACAAAATTACTTCAATATTTAAGATCAACAGCAAGAGATAAAACATTAAAAAGTCTTATATTACATAAAAAACATGATAAAACATTATTAAAAAGATATTTAGACCGTTGGATAAGAAAATCTGATTCAACAAATATGAAAAATATAAAAAGAAGAATTTCAGTAGAAAAATTAACAAATGAAATTATTAAAAAGAATAAATTAGCTTTAAAAGATGCTTTTAATAAAATAATAAATAAAAATCCAAAAACTGATGTAATTGAAAAAATAATAGTTCAAGAAAGAATAATAGAACGTGATTCATTAGTTAAAGGAATACCAAGAGAATATTTAATTGGTGCAGATATTTTAGATAATGCAGTTTTAAGATTAACTTATCCTTATCCATTAAATGCTATTTCTGATAAAATGAGAGATGAACAATTAGATGATGGTATTAAAAAATTATATAAAGTTATTGATAGATATAATAAATTTCTTTTAAGGAAATATTTAAGTAGATGGGGCCATAAATCAGGAATAAAATTTGATAATGAAAATATTAAAAATTTGACTACAAAAATTTTATTTAAATTTTTTGATAAGTTAAGAAAAAGAATTTTATTAAAGAAATTGAATAAATGGAAACATAGAACTATTCCAAAAAAAGCTGAAGAAGAAACATATAAAAAAGTAAAAGGATTAGATGATTTATCAAAAACATTTTCAAGATCATCTACAAAAACTTATGGAAAGGAATTTATTGATAATCTAAAATCATCAAAACCAGTTCCTAGATATTTTAATAAAGTACTTAAGAGAATGATGGATAATTATTATAATAAAGATACTAATTTATTAAGAACTTATTTAAATAAATGGAAAGAAAAAGTATTAAAAAATCAAATTTATGATGTAAAAATTAAATATTATTTACGATCAATTTTAAATAAAAAAGATTTAAATAATAGAAAATTAATATTAGAAAGAACAATTCATAAATGGTTAATGAATACAAAAGAAAAAGAAATAATTACAAAAGTAACTGAACATACTTTAAAAGGAAATAGTAAAAATATTGCTGCATTACTTATAAAAGTTTTAAAAAGAGTTCATTTGAAAAGTGATAAAGATTATATTTTAAGAAAAGCAATTAGAAATTGGTTAAAGCATTTAGGTAAAATTGATAAAGTTTATAATGAAAATATTAAAGATGCTATTAAACATCTTTTAAAAGCAAATATATTAAAAAATGGAAAAATCTTTTTATATAATAATAAAGGAAAAGATATTATTGTTTCAAAGAAAAAAGAATTTAAAAATTTACTTCCATATAGAAGAAGATATGAATTAATGCATTTATTACGTTATTTATTAAGATGGAATAAAAAATCATTAGAAAATAAAACAAATACAACAAATAATGAAGTAAGGAAAAATTATTTAAAAAATATGTTTAATAAAAAAGATAAAGAAAAATTAATAAGAGCTTTATATAAATGGAGAGGTAATATAAAAACAAAAGGAACAACAACACCTTTAGTACATGGTATTAAAAATCTAATTAAAATTTTTACTAGAGAACCATTTAAAAGATTAAAAAGAACTCATTCAAAAAAACCAGTTGATATGAAAAGTGGAATTACTGTTACTCAAGCTTTAATGAAAGGTGATGTTGGTTCTGCTAGAATTATTGCTTTAAGGAAAATATTCTTAATGGATTATTTAAATAGATGGAGAAGGAATATTAAAAGTCAAAAGAAAATTGAAAAAGAAGAAGAAGTTAAAGAACATAAAAATAATATTTTTAAGAAAGTTTTTATTGGTCCTTTATTTAGAGTGACAAAAAAGCCTTTAAAGAAATATTTTGATATTTGGAGAGATAAAACAAGAAATGATAAAAATAAATATATTCAAAAAATTATATATATGAAATTAATTAAAAATGTTTATGATAATATATCAAAAAATACTATAAGAAAAGGATTAAATAAATGGAAAGATGCAATAAGAAAATTAAAACATGATTTAGAAGATGCAAAAAGAGCAATGGATTTATTAAGAAAAGTAATTACTCAACCAGTATTTGAAACATTCAGAACAAAGATAGTTCAAATAGAAAAAATAAAAACTAAAAAAACAGAAAATAATAAAAGATTAACAACATTATTAAAGCATTTATTCAGAACAAGAAAAAAAACAGATTTAAGTAAATATATAAATAGATGGAGGAAAAAAGCTTTAGACAATGTAAAAGAAAAGAAAATAAAAACATCATTATTAGTAAATGTAGCAAAACATCAAGATTGGAAAGATAAAGAAAAAGCATTAAATAGATTAAGAGAAGTATTATTAAAATGGAGAATAAGAGTAATACCAACAGAACCAGAAACATATAAAAAAGTAGAAGATATAAGAGATGGTGTTGATAAATTACATAATACATTAAAAAAACCACATAATGATGTTATATTTAAAGAAATTAAAGAAAGAAAAAAAACTGTTGGTGCTCCTAAAATTTTAAATAAAGTTATTACTAGATTTGCACCTAGAGCTAATAATAATGTTTTAAGGAATTATTTACTTAGATGGAAAGATAGATTATATGATAATACCAGAGCTGTTAGGAGAACTAGTAAAGTTATCAATAAGTTAGTTGATGATTTATTAAAAAATCCTGATGTTATTAAGAAAATAAAAAAAAATTTTAAGTTACCTTATTTAAATCCTTTTAAAAATTTACCTAGTGTTTTTAGGGAAATTTATAATGCTAAAAATAAAATGGCACAAAGAATTATTAATTTCTTTAGGAGAATTAAACCAAAGAAAATTGTTAAGATTAATAATAGAAATGAAGTACTTAAAAAAAGATTTGAAAAATTAGATCAACCTGATTATTTAAGAAAGAATTTCATTAAATGGTATAGAATTGTTAAAAAAAAAATAGCAAAGGAAAAAACAAATATTATAATAAAATTCTTGAAACATATAGTTAAAAAAGTTAAAAAGAAGAATTTAAATTATGAAAAATTTACAAAATTAATAAGATTATATATTATTAAAAAGGTATTCTATAGATTTACAGATGAAGGAAAAAATAAACCAAAATATGATATATTAAAAAAGATAATAAGGAAAAATGATGAACCTGATAAAAAAAGATTAAAAGATGCAATTAATAAATGGAAAAATTTAATACCAGGATTAAAAAAGAATGATGCTGCAAGAAGAATTCAAAGTGTTTTAAGAGGAATGAGAACAAGGAAAAATAAAAATAAATATCATAAATCATTGAATAATTTAAAAAATTTATATAATAGAAAAGATCATAATACAAATGATTTATTGAGATCTTATTTAATAAAATGGCTTATTCATGCTAAAAGAAGAACAATTGATAAAAATTTAAAGAAAATCCAAAAGTTTTTGAAAATAAAAGTTGTAACTAATATTCAAATTACAAAAGAGAATACTAAAATTAAAGATTTATTCAAAAAATTATTATTAAAAATGATAATCAAAAATCTTAAACATATAACAAAAACAGATAAAGATACAAAGAATTTTGATGATTTATTTAAAATATTAACAAAAATTATATTATCAAAATCACTTGATAAATTAATGAAAAATTCAATTCCTCAAGAAAAAGTAACTAAATTAAGGAAAGTATATCCAAAAGTTAAAAATACTCAAAAAAAATATTATTTACCTATTTACTTAAAAAGATGGAAAATATATTCAATAGATAAAAGAGATCAAAATGTTAAAACAATTCAAGATTTTCTTAAAAATCATGTTCATCAAAAAACAATAATTAAAAAGGTTATAACAAAACAAAAGAAAGATAATAATTTGAAAACATTTGTTATTAAAAAATCTGATAATAAAGATGATAGAATAAGAAGAACATTAAAGAAATGGTTTGCAAACGCAAGAAGAATAACATTAAATAATGAAGCTAAAAAAATTCAAAAATTCTTACATAAAACAAATAAAAAGAAACAAGAAGTAAAACAAGTAAATTATGATAAAATTAAAAAATTAATAATTAAATATTTATTAAGATTAATAGCAGATTCATTACATGATATAAATAAATCAAGAACTCAATTAAGAAAAGCTTTAGGAAAAATCCAAGGTGTAGATAAGGATATTTTAAATAATAAAAGGAATAGTCTTATAGATTTTGCCCAAGATACAATAAAAAGACAAGTTTTATCACATGTTATTAAAAATATATCAAAAATAGGAGGAAAAGATATTTTAAGAAAATATTTAATAAAATGGAAAGATAATAAAGATCAATTTTTATTAAAAGTAAGAGTACTTCAAAATTTTGTTAGAAAATCTTTAGCTTTGAAAAAAGAATTAACTATGAAAAAATTAAATTTCATTCTTCTTTCAATTTTTAATAAAAATAATAATAATATGATTGAAATATTAAGAAGTACTTTTAGAAAATGGCAATTAAGAAATCAATTAGGAAAATGTAATGATTCATCAATGATAATTCAAGAATTTGTTGTTCCAAGATTATTTAGAGTTTTAAGGAATAAAATATTAAAATTCTTTACTAAATTAGCAAGGAAGAAAATAGGAAGAAGATTAAATGATTTAATTAAAATTAGAAATCTCAGAAATACTCTTATTAAAGTATATTTTAAAAGAGTTGTTAAACATACTCAAGGTGTTATAAAAAATGAAGATATTACTAAATCATTAAAATCAACTTTTGATAAGAAAGATTTAAAAGAAAAAGAACTTAATTTAAGAAAATATTTATTAGATTGGAATAAAAGAGTAAAAGATATAAAAGATAAAATAAATAATGCAGCAACAAAAATACAAAATTTATTTAGAACTAGAAAAGCAAAAAAAGAATTAGAAGAAAGAAGAGATGCAATGAATAAATTAAAAAACACAATAATGAATTTAGGAGGATTATTTGGAAAAAGACCAGATGGACAATATGGACCTTATGGACCAAACGGGCCTTACGGACCTCATGGAAAATTTGGACCTTTTGGACCTAATGGAGAATATGGGACTTTTGGACCTAATGGAGAATTTATTCCTATTGGACCTAATCAAAAATTTGGACATTTTGGACCTAATGGAGAATTTGGGACTTATGGACCTAATGGAGAATTTATACCTATTGGACCTAATCAAATATTTGGACATTTTGGACCTAAGGGAGAATATGGGACTTTTGGACCTAATGGAGAATTTATACCAATTGGACCTAATCAAAAATTTGGACATTTTGGACCTAATGGAGAATTTGGGACTTATGGACCTAATGGAGAATTTATACCTATTGGACCTAATCAAATATTTGGACATTTTGGACCTAAGGGAGAATATGGGACTTTTGGACCTAATGGAGAATTTATTCCTATTGGACCTAATCAAAAATTTGGACCTTTTGGACCTAATGGAGAATTTGGGACTTATGGACCTAATGGAGAATTTATACCTATTGGACCTAATAGACAATTTGGACCTAATGGACCTTTACCAGATGGAGTTTATTATTCACCTGATGGAACCTATCATGGGCCTAAAGGAGGTGTTTATGGAGCTGATGGTACTTTTTATGCTCCTGATGGTGTTTATGCACCTGATGGTACTTATCTAGGACCAGGTAATCAAGTTGTTGGACCTTATGGAGCTTATGGACCTTATCCGAGAAGAAAAGAAAGATGGAATCCTTTAAGAGTATTTTTCTGGAGATGGGTTAATATTAATAAGAAATTAGGTGCTGATGATAAAGCTGATAAAATTAAAAATTTCTTAAAAAAAGTTAAAAAAACTATTGTTATTCAAAAAGAAGAAAAAAATAATGATAATATCAAAAATGGAGTTGATATTTTGAATAAATATAATCCAAATAAAAAATATGCATTTGATTTACTTAAAAAATATGTTAAAATGCTTTTATTAAATTCAGTTCTTAATAAATTACAAGATAATAGAAAGAATAATATTGAAGATTTTATTAATAAATTAAAAGATAATGCTAAAGATGATAAATTAAATAAATTATTAAATGTTAATAATGATATTTGGAAAAAATTACTTTTAAATGCAATTAAAAAATGGCAAACAAAAAAAGATGAAATTGTAAAAGAAGAAGAAAAAAAAATAGAAGAAGAGAAAAAAGAAGAAGAAAAAAATACAAAAAAGAAAACAAACTTAAAAAAAATAGTTTATAAAAAGGATAATATTAATAATAATAATTTAGCAATAGCATTAAAAATTTGGAGAAGAAATATACAAACAAAAAAATTAGAAGATGCAGCTGATAAAATAAAAAAATATCTTAATAAAAAATTAAATGATTTAAAAGCAAAAAATAATTGGAAAAAATTAGTAAAATTACTTAGAAAGAATAATTACATTAAAAATGAACCAGTTGATATATTAAAAAAATTAATAATTAAAAATGCATTAGATAAATTAAATGATATTTTAAGAAAAACAGTAAAAAAAAATTCATTTAATGATGTTACAAATAAAACTAAATTTGTTAATCAAATAAAATCACTTGATAATGTTGTTGATAAAGTAAATAATACTACAAATAATTTCTTATTAAGACACTATTTAAATAAATGGAAAAATACAAAAGATAAAACTAATCAAAGGGAAAAATCAGTTGATAAATTAGTTGATGTTTTAGATAAAATTAATAAACTTAAATCAGTTGAAATTCTTAATTCTGTATTCCTTTTGAAAAAATTTTTACATGATTTTCCATATATTAGAGCTATAGACTTCTTTAATAGATTGAAAAAAATATATGAATTAAAAAAGAAATTATCAACTTTAGGAGATACACTTATAAAAACAAAAAAAGATTTAGATGATAAAAATAAAGAAAAATTCATTAAACAATTATATAAATTATATGTCCAAAGAACTTTAGAAAAATTCATAAAAAAACTTTTACATATGCAAAAAACAAAAACAAAAGAAATAAGTAAAAACTTCATAAAAAAAGTAAAAAGAAAGCAAATGAAAACCTTAGAATCAATAACAAAATCAATAAAAGAAGGAAAACACGATACAAAACCAACAACATTTAAATTCAAAGCTCATATAACAAATCCAAAAAATATAGTATTAGACGACGAAGATGAATATGAAAAAGTATATAATAACATAATAAGAAACAAACCAATAGATTATTCAAAAATAAAATCAACAGATAAAACAACAAAACCAACTGAAGAAGATGAAGAAAGTACAATAACAAAACAAAAAGATAAAAAAAAACCAAAACCACTTGATGATGATATTGAATATACAAAAACAAAACCAAAAGATAAAATTAGAACAAAAACAAATGAAGATGAAGATGATTATACAACTACTAAAAGTAGAGGAAGTAGAACTAAATCTAAACCAAATGAAAAAACTAGAATGAATACAATTGATGATGATGAAGATTATATTAAAGGGAAACCAAGAAATAAAAGTAGAGTTGATACATTTGATGATAATGAAATTATTAGAACTGGTGATAGAAGTAAAAGTAGACCTAATGATAGGAATAGATTTAAAGATAATGTTAATGAACCTATTACTGAAAGTGAAGATGAAAATGAATATCTAGATGTTATTCATGATGGTACTATTCATCCTAGGAAAAGTAAGAAAAAAGTTATTAAGAGAAAACCTATTACTTATATTTTACCACATTTTGTTGATTATTTAAATAGGAAAATTAAAAATAGAAAAAAAGAATCTTTTGATAAAATTAGAAATACTGAAAAATATCAAAAATTTATAAAATATATAATTGAATACATAAATAAACTTTTAAAAAATCCTAAAGAAGATTTCTTTGATAGATTAAAAAATATTCAACATATATCATCAACAAAAGGACCTTTACTTAATGAATTATATTCTTTATTAAGAAAATATATAATTAGAAAATGGATGGCTGAATTAAATCCAATTCACAGAATGTATAAATTATTCTATTTATTCAAATTAACATTTATGTTTAAAGGAATGACAGAAAATAGATTTATAAGAGAAATAATAAGAAAATGGCGTTTTATATCATTTGCAAAAATAATGGCAAAAAGAAAATTAGAATTAATGTATAAAAATTTACATGTATCATATCTTCAAATGGCAAATGAATTTTTTGGTGAAGAAGAAACAACAAATACAACATCAGTATTAAAAGAATTTGAAAGATTTGGAACAGATATTGGAATGTGGAGTAATGAATCACCAGAAAAAGTACCAGAATCAGGTTATTGTAAGAAAGTAAAAAGAAAATATGTTTTTGAACCAATTAGAGTAGAAAATGTTGAAGGATTATATCCAGAAGTACAAAAATTATATAAAACTGAAATAAGAAAAGAATCAGTTTCACCTCATAAAAGTTCAATGAAAGGTAAATCAGGAACAACAATAAAAACAAGTGATAAAATTGTATTTGATAATTTAAATGAAGAAATTAATTCAAGAAATAAAAATAAAAATTATATGAAAGAAAAAGGAGGAAGTGATAATATTCATAAAATAAAAAATGAAGAAAATGATGATGATAAAATTTATATGGAAGGTGAAGAAGAAAAAATGAATGAAAGTGAGAGAATTCATAATATGAAAGATGATAATAATTTAGAAGAAGAAGATATTAAAGATAGTTCTTATAATAAAGGATCTTTTAATAAGGATGAAAATATTAAAGATCATTCATCTGGGAAAAATTATAAAGATAGTAATTTAGAAGATGAAAATTTAGAGTCTTCTAATATTTCTAATCCTGAAGAAAAAGAAGAAGTTGAAAGAAAAGAAAATTATAAAACTAAAGGAAGAACTGGGAAAAGGTAGATTTTAATTATTTATTTTCTTGGTGTAATTATTTTGATTTAATTAGAAATATATTTTTTATGGAATAAACTTTTGATAATTTAATTTATTTATTTAAAAAATTATTAATTATTTATTATTATGAATAAATTTTTAAATTATTTTTAGTTGGTTTTGGATATGTTTTTTTTAATTATAATGAAAATAATTTTATATAATATATTTTTCTAAAATATTTATAAATTGAATTACGGTAAAAAATGTCTTTAATAGACAAATTTACACCTAGAATTCTTAATAATGAAAATGATGATTCAAAAGATAATAATTCATTATTAAATCTTAAATATATTAATAGAACTGGTTTTGCAAATGTAATAAGTGATTTATGTGAAATGGGTTATGATATAGATTCATTATCTTTATTATTAGAAAATCATAAATTTAATACTGTTGATGAAGCAATAAATTTATTTTCAATTAATCCATTAACTAAAAAATATAATCATAAATTTTATAAATTAAAAAAAAGTGAAAAATGTGGAATATGTAATGATAAATATGAAACACATAATAATTGTGATATTAATGAAAAAAATGAAATAATAATCCCTCCAAAACTTTCAAATAATTATAATTCAAATACAGCAAAAACATTAAATTTAGAAGATTCATATAGAATTGATACAGAATTAAAACCATTTAATATAAGCAATAAAAAAATAAATAAAAATAATCAGAAACAAAAACCTAGACGTTTAAAAACTAATAAATCAAATAAATCAAATAAAAGTGATTTCATATATGGAAAAATAAAAATATCAGCAGAAACTCAAAAATTATTTGAAAATCCAAATATATGTACAATATGTTATGAAAAATTAATTAATAAAAATAATATTTCTCATTTATGTAATCATTTCTTTTGTGATAATTGTATAAAAACATATTTAACAAATAAAATAATAAGTGGAAATGTTTTAAATATAAAATGTTTATTAGGAGGATGTCAAAGAGAATATTCAGATAATGATATAAAACAAAATGTTTCTCCTAATATTTATAGAAAATATAAAAAATTTAAATTTCAAAAATTAATATTCTCAAATCCAGAAAAACATTTTGTTCAATGTCCATATCCAGACTGTCCAGAAATAGTAGAAGTAGAAAATTTTGATGAAGAATTTGTAAAATGTGAAAATAAACATATTTTTTGTTATAAATGTCGTTCATTAAATTATCATAGAAAATATCAATGTCAAAATGAAGATAAGGAATTATTATCATCATTATATAATTATGATAATTTTGAAAATTATAGACTATGTCCAAAATGTAATATATTAATAGAAAAAAATAATGGAAGTAATGAAATAACTTGTATTAATTGTGGATATAAATTTTGTTGGTTATGTCTTGAAGAATGTACTTCTGAACATTTTAATATATATAATTTTACTGGATGTCCTGGAATGAGAAATAAAGATAATAAAAATTATAATAAATGCTTAAATTGTCTTTGGTATTTTTTCAGTTGTATTATAGCTTTGATTTTTTTTGTTTTTGTTATTATTTTTTATTTTTTTTTTGGATGTGCTTATGAATTAGTAAAATGTTATCAAATTAAAAGAAAATCAAAAAGTAATAAATGTATTATATTATTGCTTATTATTTTAGGAATTTTTCTACAACCTATTTATCTTATTTTTTATGTTTTTTATACTATTTTTATTTTAATGACTAGATATAAATGTTTATTGTTTTGCTGCTTCATTAGAAATAATTTTTGATTTAATATTTATTTATAAAGGTAAAAAATGTCAAAATATTCTATTTTAAAAAAAATATATTAGTCATTTAAAATCTTTACATTATTTTTATAAATAAATATAAAATTAAACTAAATAAATAATATAAAAATAAATTTAATTCGTTTCGGGGGCTTCATAAAAAATTTCTTTAGTAGCATCATCTTGATAAATATCTAATTCGATTTTATTATTAAAATTATCATTATTTTTTTCATCATCACTATAATAATTAGAATTAATAAATTTTAAAGGAAAATAATCACCAATTTCTAAATTAGGAGCATTTCCTCCGTATTTTTTTTCTACTTGATCTCTATTAATTATCTCAAATAAATTTTTATAATTATCATAATTTTCAATTTTAATTGCTTTTGCTTCAATAACAGGACCAATAATTTTTTTTGCAAGATTCCAAAAAAAATCAAAAATTCCTGTTAAATTAATTAAAAACATTTTATATAATCTACATCTATAAACTTTATGATTTTCTAAAAAAACTTTTTGAAATTCGAAAGGTAAATTTGTCATTTTTAAGTCTTTACAATCAATTATTAAATTCCAATTTTCAACTCTTCCATTAATTAAACAATCATTTATAACAAATTCAATAAAATAATTTAAAGCATTTTTCCATGATTCAAATGGAAATTTAGTTTTATCATATTTTCCTGGATTTAATATTATTAAAGGTCTAAAACATTTATCTCTTCCATGAACATAAATAAAACCTAAATTTAATATTTGAGTTATTTCATCTGTTAATTCAATTGGTAAATTTTTTTTTTTCCATTCGATTTCGAATTTAATATTTTCAAAAGTTGCATTTATATTATAATCATTTCCTATTAATTGTCTTAATATTTCTTCTGCTGAATAATTATCTGGTATAATAAAATTTTCTTCTTTTGCTTTTAAGTATACTTCTTTTATTTTTTCTTTCTCTTTTTCTGAAAAAGAATTTTTATTCACATAAAAAATTCTTCTTAATGGATATCCAATTAATTCATCAACTTTTTCATTATCTTTAGGATGATAAGTATAAGCTCTTAAAGGAATTAACCCAGGATTATATAAATTTTCCATATTAACAGAATTAAATAAAAATAATAAAATATTGTTAAACTATATTTATATTAAAAATAAATATTAATATTTTTATAATATCAAAAAATGAATTTTTAAATTAAATAATGGAAGAAAATAAAAAAGAAGAACCATATCCAATGAAAGTAATAATAATTGGAGATGGAAAAGTAATTAAAAATATAATAAAAAGACAAAAAAAAAAAATTAGGTAGGTAAAACATCATTAGCATTAAAATTTTGTTCAAATAAATTTTCCTCATCATATAAAATGACATTAGGAGTAGATTTTTTAACTAAAATATCATATATAAAACAAATAGATTCAATGATACATTTTAATATATGGGACACAGCAGGACAAGAAATATATGATTCAATAACAAAAAGATATTATAAAGGAGCAGATGTTGCAATAATTGCTTTTTCAATTACTGATAGAAATAGTTATTTAAATATTCCAAAATGGTATGAAAAAATTATTAATGAATGTGGGAAAATTCCTATTATTATAACTATGACTAAAATTGATTTAGAAAAAGAAAGTGAAGTGAGTTTTAAAGAAGCTATTGATTTTGCTTATGCTATGAAATGTGAATTATTTACTACTTCTAGTAAAGATAATATTAAAGTTAATGAATTGTTTGAAAAAATTGCTTTGATTTTTGTTAAAAATAAATATTTTGATGAATATTATGAAGAATATTCACTTTCTAAAAATCAATCTTTGTATACTTTTTCAAATAAAAGTTTGAGTAATTCCAATTCTAATGATAAAGCTTTGGATGATTTGGATCTGATTAAAAATTTTAAATTGAAAATTATGAAAAAAGAAAATAAAAATAATAAAACAAATTTGAAAAATAAAAAAAATAATTTTTTACAATGTAAAAATTGAATTCATTATAATCTATTAATAAAAAAAATAAATTTAAATTTTTTTCATATAATCAATAAATTTAATATTTAAAAAATAATGTCTCAAAGAGTAAAAAATTTATTACAAAATAAAACAGAAATAAATCAAACAAATGATATAAATTCCTTGATTACTCAAAATGAAAATACAGAAAATACAATTAATACATCAACAAATATAAATAATGATAATTTAAATAATTTACCAATAAATAATTATCCTAATTATTCTTTTAATAATTTTGGAATGTATTCACCTTTTAATTCTTTTAATGGATTATATACTCCATTTTTTAATAATAATGTATCTTCTTTTTTTGATAAATTGTTTATGACTTTTGAAAGAGCAAATTATCAAATGTATCATTTATGTGAAGTAATTAATATGATTGAAAATCAAAAACAAACATTAAAATATGTTTATTTTTTATTAAAGCAAATTTATAAAACAATTCTTCAAAAATATTATTCTATTTTGGAAAACTTAAAACAATATCTTTTTTCTTTAAAAGATATTTTTACAAAAAATAATTCTCTTTTTACAATAAATGAATTGAATAATCATATTCAAATTTTAAATTTTTTAATTAAAGTAATTATATCATTGTGCATAATAAAATTATTTATTAATTAATTTATTTAATTTATTAAAATATATATTAATTTAGAACTCATTTCATTTAACTATTTATTGATTATATTTTAATGTTTACTTATTCAATTAATGGTAAAAAAAATTTCATAGGAAAATCAAATGATTTAAATCAATTAAAAGAAACAATAATTGAAGAAGAAGACATATCAATGAATGAAGATGATATATTGTTATTTTATGATGAAAAAAATAATCTAATAGACACACCAGAAAATTTTGATAATTATACAAAAAATAAAAACAATGTTGTAATTATTAAAATCCAAAAAAAGAATGAAGAGATAAAAAATGATATAGAAAAAACTGAAATAAAAAATAATAATGATAATAAGATGGAATCTGAAATAAATGATAAAATAGATTCTCAAAAAAAAAAAAATAATTTTAATGAATCAGATGAAGAAAAA